>Ga0116155_10000727_pt1 | contig 25360 bp, 22 predicted proteins | sample AD_UKC032_MetaG_FD_89890 | JGI IMG/M metagenome (GOLD analysis project Ga0116155, IMG submission 89890) | Active sludge microbial communities of municipal wastewater-treating anaerobic digesters from USA - AD_UKC032_MetaG | ecosystem: Engineered > Bioreactor > Anaerobic > Digestate | place: USA...
ATTTGGCGTAGCGGCTGGCTTCGCCAGCCGCTACGCCGTTTTAAGGGCATGCGGCTCGCAGGCTTTGCCTGCGAGCCGCATAAAAAATTAAAATAAAATTTCAATCTATTTCAGCGTTTCGACCAATTAGCAATTCGAGTTAATTAGTTTTTTAACGAATTAACGAAAACTTATTTATATTGGTATAACAAAGCGCTTATACCAATAACTTTTTTGACATATTAAACTAATATCATTAACATACAAGTAAGACACCAAGGAATTTATATGCAGGAAACAAAATATCAAAAACAAATAGAAAGTATCAGGGATAAGGCTTTTAAAATTATAGAACAGACTGAAACCTACAAGTATAGAGGCGCGGTATCAAAACTTCTGGGATTAACGGTAGAAGCAAAACTTCCGGGGCTTAAAATAGGCGATATGTGCTATATCGAAACCGCTAGCGGAGAACAAAAACCGGCAGAAGTTGTTGCTTTTAAAGGAGATGTCGCGCAGATGCTTCTTTTGTACGATGGGGCAGGAATTGCGCAGGGAAGTCTTGTTACCTCAACAGGAACTCCTATAATGTTTCCTATGGGTGATTTCCTTTTAGGCAGGCTTGTAAATCCGTTGGGAATTCCTCTTGACGGTCAGCCTCTGGATACGTCAAAAGCGCTTTATAGACCAATAGACCATGATCCTCCCGATGCTTTTACCCGACCCATAATTAAAAACAAATTTCAAACAGGAGTCAGGGTTATCGACTCTATGTTAACTCTTGGAGCGGGTCAGCGCATGGGCTTATTTGCCGGAAGCGGCGTTGGAAAAAGCACCATGCTTGGAATGATAGCAAGAAATACTGAAGCTGACGTTAATGTAATGGCTCTGATTGGAGAACGGGGAAGGGAAGTTAAAGAATTTATCGAAAACAGTCTTGGAGAAGAAGGAATGAAAAGATCTGTTCTTGTGTGTTCTACCGGAGATCAGCCGCCTTTAATAAGAATGAGGGCTCTTCAGTCTGCAACTGCTGTTTGTGAATACTTTAGAGATCAGGGTAAAAAAGTTTTTCTTATGACAGACACCGTTACAAGATGCGCTATGGCTGGAAGAGAAGTGGGACTTTCAATTGGAGAACCTCCCACGATGAAAGGCTATCCGCCATCTATCTTTTCCTGGCTGCAAAGAGTGCTTGAGCGGACTGGAACAAGCCCAAAAGGATCAATTACAGCTCTTTATACCGTGCTTATGGAAGGCGATGACATTAATGATCCTGTTGTTGATACTGTAAGAGGGATTGTGGACGGTCATATATTTCTTTCAAGAAAAGTTGCGGAAATGAATCATTATCCGGCAATTGACGTGCTTGGCAGTATAAGCAGGCTTTTTACCGAAATAACCGATCTTGAACATCAGGAAGCGGTTGCAAAAATGAGAAAACTGCTTGCTGTTTACAGAGAAAATAAAGATTTAATAGACGTTGGAATGTATCAATCAGGACAAAATCCGGTTCTTGATAAAGCCATTGAAATGATGCCGAATATTAACAAGTTTTTGCAACAAAGAACTACTGAAGCTGTTGATATGGACAGCACTTTAAAAATTCTTAAACAAATGATGATATATGTTGATGTGTAAGAAGAGATTGTAATTTACTTGAGTTGCTATGCCAATCCAAATAAGTTTTCGTTAATTTGTTAAAAAGCCAATTAAAGACTTACAAAAATCATCTTTTTCATCTGCCTATTTCTTTTAATGATTGGTATAATTCCTCAAATTCAGGCTTTAAGCCAAGAACTTCATATACTTTCACCGCATTTTTCTTGCCTTTTACAACTACTTCATCAATATAACGCGCGTCAACCTGTTCTTTTACTTCATTATAAGTTGATTCGCTGATTAAAATATTAACTCCATAGTTTTTTGTAAGGCTTTCAATCCTCGAAGCAAGGTTTACATTGTCGCCAATTACTGTATAGTCGACTAATCTATGAGAACCCATGTGCCCTACGATCATATCGCCGGTATTTATGCCTATTCCTATATTAAGAGGAGCTTTTCCCTGTTTGTTCCAGTTTTCATTAAGCTCTACAAGTTTATTTTTCATTCCGATTGAAGTAAGAACCGCTCTTAAAGCGTGATCTTCCATTTCAACAGGATCATTGTAAAACGCCATAATCGCATCGCCGATATATTTATCTAAAGTTCCGTTATAGCCGAGAATAACCTCAACCATTTCTGTTATGTATTCATTAAGAATCGCAATGACTTCATCAGCCGGATGTTGTTCTGATAGAGTAGTAAAGCCTCTTATGTCAGAGAAAAGCACTGTCATTATTTTTCTTTGACCGCTTTGAGAGATTTCTTTCTTTTCTGTAAGCAATTTTTCAAGAATTTGCGGCGATACAAACTTGCCAAACATCATTTCAACCTGTTTTCGTTCCTTGTTTTCCAGATAAGTTACATAAGCATAAGAACTAATACCGGTTAAAACCATAAATATCAAGGGATAAGTCATATTTAACCATATTCTGATCTGAGGATGAACAAATGCAAAAATTGCGAAAATTACGAATAACAGCAAAATTGAAGCAAAAATTTGCATCTTAAAAGCGTTGGATTTTGTTTTTATCATTGTGTATCCAATGACAAAACAAAGGATAAACCCCAAAAGAAAGTCTATTACGACGGGTGATTTCTGTATAAACTTTCTTCTATTGGGATTTGTAGTGTCAGCATCGTTTAAAATGTTATCTATAGCAGTAACTATAATTTCCGGTCCCGGATAAACCGATGACATAGGCGTAGGATGAATATCAGTTCCAGCAGAAGTCTGTCCAATCACGACAATTTTATCTTTAAAATATCCTGAATGAATTTTATCAAACTCTTTTAAGGATTTAATTTGTCCGTTTTCAAGAGCTGAGCTAAGTATTACCTTTGCAACAGGTATATTTTCATAAGTACCGCCTGCTCCATGCCAGTTTAGAAGGATATTTCCCTCGTTATTAAGAGGGATTTCTCTTTGCCCGATAATAATTTTGTTTTTTTCAAACCTGAAAGGAGTTTTTTCTTTTTCAGGTATAGCTGAAAGCGCTGCTGAAAGCGGTAATGACGGAATATAAGAGCTTCCGTCAGAATAGACGAGCTTATAAAGCGGCACATGATTCCTGAAAACAACATTTTCGCTTTGTTGCAGGTTTATAACTCCAAGATATTGAGTATTTGCAAGCAATTCGTCATATATTGACGATTTTTGATAAAAAGTTATGCTATCAGGAATTTTTCGATCATTTTCATTTCCGTACAATACATCTTGATAATAATCATATTGCGGCTTTAAGGCAAATTTTTCGCTTAAAGAACTTTTATTATAAACCTGACTGTAAAAGCTTGCTATCGTTTTATTTACAAAATCAACCGGCACATTTTCTATTGATTTATTCTGTTTTTTTAGTTCTTCATCAATTATTTTAATATATTCGTCAACTTGAGCGGAATTTTTTCGTGGATGAGAAAGAGCGGTTGAAATTACGACGTTTTTATTTTTAACAGCATCTGCAAAATACTTGTCTGATTCTTTATCAGCGATTGTTTCTCCCTGTGAGCCTTCAAATTTCAGGTCAAAAACGATTGATTTAGGGTTGCCTTTTGAGATGAAATTAACGACATTTCCCCAGACTTCCCTTTTCCAGGGCCATCTTCCCAAGCCTATTTCAGGATAGTTTTCAAGGATTTTTGTTGTGTCATCTCCGGCGGCTAAAAGTACAATATTCGGGTCATGATGAGAGAAAGGGACTCCAAAGGCGTTTTTTTCAGAGGCGATTTTTGCCCGCCAGTCATAAGAAATCGTTTCAACGTCAGAAAGCATTTGTTTTAAAAAGAAACACCAACAGGCTATCAGGATAATTATTGAAGAAATTATAATTAAGAGGAAGGTTTTAGGTATTTCTTTAAATGCTTTAATTAGATTATTATTCATTTTGCCCTCGCTTATAAAATATTTTATTTTGCCAGTTTATAAGAATCTTCAGGTTTTAATTTTCTGGACATGAGCTTGGAAACAATTTCTTCAGGCGTGATATTTGTATAAACCGCCTCATAGACAGCCGCTGAGAGAGGAGTTTCAATGCCAAGCTTTTTTGATAATTCCAGCATTGCCTTGGACGTTTTCACTCCTTCTGCTACAGCTCCAATTTCTTTGAGAATATCGTCAAGCTTTTTTCCTTGTCCAAGCATATAACCCACTCTAAAATTTCTGCTTAAGGGGCTGTTGCAGGTTGCAAAAAGATCGCCAACGCCTGAAAGCCCGTATAGCGTGCTTGGATTTGCTCCTAGCGCAACGCTAACCCTTACAATTTCAGCAAGTCCTCTTGCCATAAGAGTTCCTTTTGCGTTATCCCCAAGCTTCATTGCCTCAATAAATCCTGAAGCAATGGCTATAACATTTTTTAAGCTACCGCCAAGCTCCACTCCGATAACGTCAGCATTACTGTAAAGCCTGAATTTTTCTGTAACCGCAAGATTTTTTTGAAGGAAATTAGCTGTTTCCATATCCTCACAGGCTATGGACGCCGCTGTAAGTTGTCCTTTAAGCACTTCTGCGGCAAGAGTAGGACCGGAAAGAACCGCAAATTTGTTGTTTGGCAATTCTTGAGCGAAAATCTCGCTCATTCTGAATAACCCGGGTAATTCAAGCCCTTTTGAAGCGTTTACAAGAATCTGATTTGATTTAATTCCCGCTGTTTTAAGTTTTTGACAAACTGACCTTATTGCTGATGTGGCAACAACAACAAGAATAATTTGCGCGTCTTTTATTGCGTCTTCAAGGTTTGAAGTTATTTGCGCCTTATTGTCAAGTTGGACTTCAAGCGGGAATTTAACAGATTTCGTAAGAACAAGCTCTTCCGTTAAATCCTCTTCTCTTGACCAGAGCGCAATTTCATCAAAATTATCGTTTAAAAGCCAAGTAAGAGTTAATCCCCAGCTTCCAGCTCCCAGAACAGTCAATTTCATAAGTTATTTTAGACTCCTATTTTTAAAAAAATATTGTATAAAATTATTATACCAATAATATATTGCTCTTAAAATAAATTAAAGAACATCTATACCAATCAATAAAAAAACCGGTAAATAAAAAAGATGGTTTTTGTAAATCCTTAATTTTTTAACAAATTAAAAATTATTTTATCAGAACACTATAGTAAAATATCACTTCTTTTTGAAAAGTTTATTTCCTAAATTTTTTTATTCTCATGTTAAGCTAATAGTGAAGCGCAATGCTCAAATAAAAATAAATATTGTTATATAAACGTTTTTTAAATTTAAGCTTGAAACCGATGATAAAAAAGAAAAACACAAGAAAAATAAATATAGGCGGCGTTGAAATTGGCGGGGATTCAGTTATTTCAGTGCAATCCATGTGCAATACCGACACAAGAGATATAAAAGCTACGGTTAGACAGATTGAAATGCTAACAGATGCCGGTTGCGAGATTATTAGAGTTGCAGCGCCTGATAAACAAGCGGCAGAAGCTATTTTAGAAATTAAAAAACAAATAAAAATCCCGCTTATTGCTGATATTCATTTTGATTACAGATTAGCCATCGTTTCTATCAAAAATGGCGCAGATGCTCTGAGATTAAATCCGGGAAATATAGGAAAAAGGGAATTTGTGGAAAAAGTTGTAAATGCGGCAAAAGAAAGGCATATTCCGATAAGAATAGGGGTTAATGCAGGTTCTCTCGAGAAAGACCTTTCCCATAAACCTGAAGAATTGCCTGACAGCATTATAGAAAGCGCTATGCGCCATATAAAAATTCTGGAAAATCTCGATTTTGATTTGATAAAAGTTTCTTTAAAAGCAAGCGATGTACCTACAATGGTTGCAGCGTACAAAAAATTTGCGGCAATTTCTGACTACCCTCTTCATTTAGGAGTTACAGAAGCAGGAACGTTAAAATCCGGTCTTATAAAGTCTTCTATGGGAATTGGAAGTCTTCTTCTTGAGGGGATAGGGGATACAATAAGAATTTCTCTTACAGAAGACCCTATTGAAGAGGTTTATGCAGGGTGGGAAATTTTAAAAGCCCTTAATTTAAGAAAAAAAGGGCTTAGTTTAATAAGTTGTCCTACTTGTGGCAGATGTACAATAGATTTAATAAATCTGGCAAAAAATGTGGAAGAAAAATTTAAAAATATTGAAAAACCCTTAACAATTGCCGTAATGGGCTGTCCGGTAAATGGTCCCGGCGAAGCAAAGTTTGCGGATATAGGAATTTCCGGCGCAAATGGAGAGGGATATATTTTCAAAAAAGGAGAAGTAGTCGCTAAAATTCCTTTTAATGATCTTATAACTCGCCTTGAAAAAGAGATTATGCCGGATTAGCCTACATATTGCGATCTTATGCCAATCAATTTTAAAAAACGTTAAATAAAAAAGATGGTTTTTGTAAATCCTTAATTAGCAGGTGTTTTGCCGAAGGCAAAACACCTGCCCTACCCTTACTCAGCCCGAGCCGCCCTGCGGGCGGCTCGGGCTGTAGGTATCAGCTTTTTCATTTACTTATTTCTTTTAATGATTGGTATAGTATTAAATCTCCCTCCCCCTGCCCCCTCCCCAAGGGAGGAGAAGAAGAGTTGATAAGGGTTTTGCCGGCATAGCCGGCAAAATCCTTATCAAAAAATAATACTCTTTTGATTACAACTTGGTCTAACATGTCAAACTGACATATTCATCAGGGGTAAGCCCCTGAACCCCCTTGTCTTCAAATGTCTGCTTTTTGTTTTTTACATAAAAAATATTATCGGTCTATATTTTTAAAAAAATTTGTTTAAAAACTTTTATTCTAACCTTAATTAACTCGAATTGCTAATTAGTCGAAACGCTGAAATAGATTGAAATTTTATTTTAATTTTTTATGCGGCTGGCGAAGCCAGCCGCTACGCCAAATATAAAATTATTTATTTAGCAATTCAAGTTAATTAATCAGCCTCTTTATCGTGTTAAGCAAAAGTTCCTGATTAAATTCTCCTTTTGTTATATACGCATTTGCGCCTGCATTTATCCCTTTTAACCGGTCTTCCTCCGACGCAAGCGAAGAAACAAGGATAACAGGTATGTTTTCATACTTTTTATCCTGCCGGACTCTCTCTATTAGCTCAAATCCATTCATTTGAGGCATTTCAATATCGCTGACAATGAAATCATATTGATGAGATGTCAACTTCGAAAGAGCGTCAAAGCCGTTAGTCGCCACATCCACCATGTAGCCGGCAGATTTAAGGATGTTTTTTTGTAAAATTCTCGTCGTTGCTGAATCATCAACTACCAATGCGTTTTTCTTACCCCCGTCTTCTTTTGATTTAACGGTTATTGACGACGGCGTTAAATTGGTTTTTCCGAATTTCATATATGCTGATTTTATTAAATCACTTACATTTAAAATAAGGCAAAGGTCCCCTGATCCAAGAGTTGTAATGCCGGCAACATTTCTTACCTTTATAAGCGGCGCTGAAAGATTTTTGTGCAGAATTTCATGATCCCCTATAAGCCGGTCAACAATAAAGCCGATCTGAATATCTTCTACCTGCACTACAATTATTACCAGCTTGCCTGAAATATCAATATTATCAGGCAAATCAAGAACTTCAGACAGCTTGCATATCGGCACAGTACGATCTTCAACAAGAATCGCCTTTTTGCCTTCTTTAGAGAAAACCTGTTCGCTTTTTACAAGCAATGTTGTTTTTATTGAATTTGTAGGTATCGCAAAAGTCTGGTTGTTTGATTCCACAAGAAATGAGTTTATTGTAGCCATTGTTACAGGTATCTGAAGGGAAACCTGGCATCCTTTTCCAAGAGTGGATTTGACTTTTATATGTCCGTTAAGCTGGGATATTTTAGTGTGAACAATATCAAGCCCTATTCCTCTGCCGGAAATGTCGGTTACGGTTTCTCCGGTAGAAAATCCGGGCCAGAATATTATATTCATTATTTGCTCTTCAGACATTGCTTCCAGCTCCTCAGACGTTAAAAGCTCTTTTTGCAGAACTTTTCTCTTAATTGCGTCTATGTCAATGCCTTTTCCGTCATCTGTTATTTCAAGCAAAACGCTGTTTTCAAGATGATACGCCGCCAGCAAGATTTTCCCCATAGGCGTTTTGCCTTTTTCTATCCGCTCTGCCGGCGTTTCAATTCCATGATCTACAGAATTTCTTATTATATGCATTAAAGGAGCTTTGATTTCTTCAATTATCTTTTTATCAACGCTTGTTTCACTTCCTGTTATAAAAAATTCGATTTCTTTATTCCGTTCTCTGGCAATATCCCTTACCATTCTAGGGAAAAGATGAAAAATAGTCGCCAGAGGAAGCACTCTTATGTTTTTAATTTTTTCTTCAAGTCCGTTAACTATTAAATTTAAACGCGTATCGTCTTCCTGAACAATTTTATAAAAAGAATTCATTTTACTTAAAAGACCGGAAAGTTTTAAAGAATTTTCTTCAAAAAATTTGTTTATGCTTTTATTCGGCGAATACTGCATCGGGGCATACCCTGAATCAGATGGTTTGTAATATTTGCTTGCGTATCTGAAGTATTGTTTTGTCTTTGTCCATTCCCTATACCATTCTTCAAGATAACGGATCATTTTTTCTATATCTGTTAAATGTTCTTTTGCTTTAATCTTGGCGATAATCAACTCGCCGGCTTGATTTACCAAATGATCGAGTTTCTGGGTATCAACTCTTAAAGTCTTAATTGTATTACTTTCCCCGAATTTCATATCAAAAGGTTTCGCTTTTTCTTCCTCCTGCTCTCTGTTTTTAGGATAAATTTCGGTATTTCTCGCAACAGGAGAGTAACTTACCTTATGGTCTTCAAGTTTTTCTGAAACCTTTTCGTCGCTTTCTCTTTTATCAGGAGTTGAAACATCTGTTGAAACAGCTAATTTTAACATTTGATATAAAACAGTTATTCTCTGCAAAATAAGAGAAGGATCTTCTTTTATTTCTTCCGCCGGATTCAGCATTTTAACCGCAAGATCGAAACTTTCTTCCAGAACATTAATCATATCAGGATTTATAGGAGCTTCTTTTTCCTTTGAAAAAATTAACAGGTCTGAAATTTTTTCTATTATCTGTCTTATAGTGTCTTCATTAAGCGTTGCGGTTAATCCATTCAGTTTTGCAATAATTTCTTCAAATTTTAAAGAATTTTCTTCGGTATGGTTTGAAAATATTTTGATATTATTTCTTATAAAGCTTATTACGTCTTTATTTTCAATATTTTTATCCCGCGCTTCCTGATGTTCATTTGCGGTTTTTACGGGTTCTGAAACAATTTTTTCCTGAACAGGGTTAACGTCTGGAATTTCAATGTTTTTAGCTTCTTGAATATTTAAATTGGAATTAACAGGCTTGTTGTTCTTTAAAAAAGAAATTCTTTCGTATAATTTAAGAAAAGCGTCATAAGTGTCTTCAAGCTCGGAAACTTCTTCATAAGTAAGAATGCCGCTTCCTTTTATCGCCGTATCCACTTTAACCTGTATATCTTCAATAAGACCTTTAAGCCTGTAGCTCTCATGATCTTTCAGCGCCGCGCTTAACTGATTGACAAAAAATAAAAATTCTTCCAAAGCATCTGCGCTGGTTGAAAAAACCTTTAATTTTTCAATATTTACGCTGATATTATTCAACAGTTTCCCTATTTGGGGGTCCTGTTTTAAATTATTATGACGCGTTTCTTTTGCAGTTTGATTTTGAGTTGTCAAAACAGGTTCTTGTTCTATAAATTCTTCCGCATTTAAATTATTATCAGCGGAATTATTTGCATTAACTATGTTTTCAAGAGATTCTATAACTTTATCAATTTCAGGAGCTTCCGCTTTTCCTCTGGTTTCTATTGATCTGATTATAATTGAGCTTATATAATCAACCGCTCTGCACATAACATCAATTATTTCAGGAGTTATCCGCAAATAACCTTCTTTCGCCTGTCCAAAAACATCCTCAAGCTTATGCGCTATTGACTGAATATCATCAAGTCCTATCATTCTTGCGGCGCCTTTTAAAGAGTGAGCTTCCCTGAAAAGTTCCGAGATTGCGGTATGGTCTTTCGGGTTTGCTTCAAGACTTAAAAGATTTTTATTTAATTTTTGAAGTTGTTCTTCACTTTCTTCTCGAAAAATATTTAATATTTCTTCGATTTCATGCTCGAGAAAATCCATTTAAAGTTCCTTTTATATATTTTTCATAGCCGGATTTTATCTAAAAAAAACAGACGTTATTAGCTGGACAGCTTGTTTTGCATTTTATAATCAATGCCTATAACAGAATCTTTAAGGTTTTCAGAAGTTTTTAACAGATCATTAAGAGCAAGAAGATTCTGTTTTATTTTTTCTGCCGATTCAGCTAATCCTTCATCAAGCTGAATTACGGCGTTATGCGCATTTGTCGTGCATTCAAGCTGATAATCGGAATCTTTTACAATTTGATCAACAGAATTAACAGTTTCATGTATTGCCATTTTAATTTTCTGAATATTTTGAGCTATATTTTGTGTCAGATCAACCCCGGATTCAATTTCCTTAGTGCCTTCTTCGGTAGCCATTACTGTGGAATTGGTTGCTTGTTGGATATCATAAATAAGAGAAGTTATTTTATTGGTTGCTTGTTTGCTTTCATCGGCAAGTTTTCTGATTTCACTTGCCACAACCGCAAAACCTTTACCGTGTTCTCCTGCTCTGGCGGCTTCAACTGCGGCGTTAAGAGCAAGCATGTTTGTTTGTTCCGTGATATCTTCAACAACTCCTATAATACTTCCTATTTGCTGTGTATATTCGCTTAATTCAAGAATCAAATCAGCGATAATTTCAATTTTTTGTTTTAAGGTATTCATTTTTTCAATATTTGTTTCAACGGATTTTTGTTCTTTATTTGACCATTCAAGTGATTCCTGTGATTTTTCCGCTACTTTAACGGCGCTTTGTTTTGTTTTCACAGAAGAACTTTTTAATTTTTCAATTGCAATAATAGACTCTTTTAAAAGTTTAATATGTTTATATACAACGTTTTCCTGCAAACTTGTTTCTTTAATTATTTTATCTGAAGCTGAGCTTGTATGAAAAATTGAACTGCATATACTATCAGAAATCGTTGCATAAAGCCATTTTTTTAATATTTCATCCAGCATAATACTTAAAAACGCCAATATAAGTATTATAAAAAGCCATGGTAACGGATCATCGGCAAGAAATTTTATTTTATATCCGCCAAAAACAGCCGCAAAGGTTATTAAAAAGATTAAAAGCTGATGACTTCTTGTTTTAATTTTAATTTTTTCTTCCAGACTAAGTTTTTTAAACATTTTTTATTAATCCCTCGTATATTTGATGAAAATAACCAAATTATATTTTACTGAAATAATTATATAATTTTTATAAAATTATAAGATCAACTCTTCAAGTGAATTTTGAGAGGCGTCCTTAAAAAATATATTTCCATAATATAATATACTTGAACTGAAATTCGTTTATTGAGGTATTATAAATTGGCTAATAATGAACAACATCCAAGATATATAAGGATAGCTGTAGATATTGCGCAAAGAATCGCTAATGGAGAATTTTTTGAAAACCAAAAGATCAAAGGCAGGTCAACCCTCGCAGGGGAATACAATGTTTCGCCCGAAACAATAAGAAGATCAACCGCCCTGCTCGCTGATACTGGAGTTGTTAAAGTAATTGATAAAAGTGGAATTGAAATAAAATCTAAAAGCAAGGCATTTGACTTTATAGAAAAATTTTCTTCAAAACAAACAGTTGTTGCATTTAAAGTTAAAATTAAAGACCTGATGACACAAAGAGATAAAATAAACGAGGAAATAGTTGATAATTTTAATCTGTTGCTTGAGCAGATAAATCATCAGGATTTAATAACTAAAATTACATATTATGAGTATAAAATACCCAAAACCAGCCATATAATCGGAAAAACAATATCAGAAACCCAATTCTGGCAAAATACCGGAGCAACAATTATAGGAATACAAAGGGCTGACAATATTATGGTTTCTCCTGGACCGTATTATGCTTTTGAGGAAGAAGACATCATATATTTTGTTGGTATTCATGACGTAAAAGTAAAAGTAGATAAATTTGTTGCAAACTAGCAACTTATATGATAATATAAAGTTGTTAGATAAATAATATTAATAGCCTTATAAAATAAATTTAAAATTATAAAAAAGGGCAACTTATTTGCCTTTTTTTATTAAAATAATTTGAAAGGAGATGAAATGAAGCTAATAATAGCAACAAATCGTGCCCCTTATGATGTTAAAAAACCTAAAGATGAAGTAATTGTTGAAAAAGCTCCCGGTGGACTGGTTGCGGCTCTTGATCCTGTTATGAGAGAAAACGGAGGAGTATGGGTTTGTGGCGGGGAAAAACTGCTGGAAGACTACGGAATAGAGCTCCCTTATCCTGTAAAACAGGTGAAATTAACCAAAAATGAGAACAAACACTATTATGAAGGGTTTTGTAACACCCAAATATGGCCATTATTTCATTATTTCCCCGCTAAATACAAGCTCCATACAAAAGACTGGAACTTTTACAGGCAGGTAAACCAAAAATTTGCAAATCAAATACTTGAAATAATTGAACCGGATGACAGAATTTGGATACATGACTACCAGTTAATGCTTTTACCCAAATTGTTAAGGGAAAAAGGCGTAAATAACAAAATAGGGTTCTTTTTGCATATTCCTTTTCCTAATGTTGAAGTTTACAGGATATTTCCTAAACGCATTGAAATTCTGGAAAGTCTTGTTACCTGTGATTTAGTTGGGTTTCATACAGCCAGCTATAAAAAACATTTTCTTGAATGCGTTGAGTATTTTTTAGGCAAAGACGTCGATATAGGAAGGGTTGAAGACCTTTCAATAAGTATTGATTACAATAATATTGTAAAAACTGCAAAAAGTCATAAAGTCAACTTGATTTTAAAAGACCTGAAATATAATTTTTCTGACCAGATAATAGGGCTTGGAGTTGACAGGCTCGATTATACAAAAGGCGTACCGGAAAAATTCGAGGGCTTGGAACATTTTTTGGATAATAATCCCGAATACATAAAGAAATTATCGTTTATACAGATCGCCGTTCCTACCAGAAGCAGTGTTTCCGAGTATCAGAAGATAAAACGCATAACAGATGAGCTGGTAGGCAGGATAAACGGCAAATTTTCCCGTGAAGGCTGGAGCCCAATTCAGTATATATACCATAATTTAAAATTTGAAGAACTTATAGCATATTACAGACTGGCTGATTTTATTGTGGTTTCAGCTTTGCGTGACGGATTAAACCTTGTGGCAAAGGAATATATTGCCTCAAGAATTAATAACACAGGACAGTTAATACTCAGCGAGTTTACAGGAGCGGCGGAAGTGCTTCCTCACAGGCTTTTAATAAACCCTTATGATGTCAGGTCAATATCAAATTCAATTTCAAAAGTCCTCAAAACCCCTAAAGAAACGCAGGTTAAGGATATGACAGAGCTAAGAAATTATGTGCAGGAAAATGACATCTTCAAATGGCTGGATACATTTTTGGAAATGCTGGGTTAAGCCTATGATTTTAAAAGAAGTTCTTTATCCCAAAATTATTAATGGAGAAAAAGTCCTGCTGATGTTTGACTATGACGGGACTTTAACTCCTATTGTCGATAAGCCTGAGAATGCAAAACTCGAGCCTGAAATTAAAAATTCTTTAGAATCCTTAGCCGAAGACAGTTTTATGCATATTGCGATTGTTTCAGGCAGGGATATTAAAACATTAAAAAAATTATCAGGCATTAAAAGCAAAGAGATTTCCTTTTTCGGTATTCACGGCGGTCAAAGCATAATAAATGGAGAAATTTGCGATTATTCATCGCCTTTACAAAAGAACAGGATACAAAAAATGCGCGCAATTTTCAAAAAAGAACTCCAATATTTTGAGGGAGTTATGCTGGAAAACAAAATATATTCTGTTGCCGTTCATTACAGACTTGCAGATGAAGGCGATATTCCCGAAATATTAAAAATTATTTATGAGAAATTAGACGATTATAATTCCGACAAAGAACTTAAAATCCAATCCGGCAAAAAGGTTATTGAGATTTTACCTTCAAATTTCAGTAAAGACAAGGCTGTCAGGCATTTAATAAATGCCTGCCCTGAATATTTCCCTGTTTATTTTGGGGATGACTATACTGATATTCCGGCATTAACAGAAGCAATAAAACGCAAAGGAGTCGGAATAGGCATATGGTCCAAAGATTTTACATATCCGGAGGGTATTAATGTTATGAAAATTGAAGAAATTAATAATTTTATAAAAAATATTTCAAAGGAAATAAAATGCTGATAGCCGCATCGGTTATACTGATAGTTTCTTATGCCAATAATTAAAAAAATCATTAAAATCGTCGCCCTTGTATGCGAAATGTGGATAGCGCCAGCTGCTTTGCTCCCCCTAAGCCAAACCCCAATCAATTTTTATAAAAATTTCAAAAAAACTGAGTTTTTAGGGGCGCCTTTATAGAAACGCGCTTTCAACTTTCAGCCTGGCATGACAAACTATGCTATACTACCCCTAAGTGAAATAAAATAATTGGAAAAGGAGAGCTGGAAGTGAGAGATAGTAATGTTGTTGATTTTAATTTTCAACAGGGAAAAGGTTTGCCTTTAGGGATTATTTTCATTATTATAGTCGCTGTTATAATGTTGTCAAAAACTATTATTGTAGTCGGCGCAGGCGAAAGAGCCGTAATAATGAATAAAATTACTGGAATGGAAAAAAGAACGCTTACGGAAGGAATGCATTTTCTTTTTCCCGGAATCCAGTCGCCAACAATATACAGCGTCAGAACAGAAACATATACAATGGCTTCAGGTGATGGTCAAAATGCAAGAAAGTCCGGTGATGAAGAGGAACTTGTTTGTTTAACTTCTGACGGGCAGAAAATTTCAATGGACATGTCGGTAAGATACAATTTAATTCCCGAAAAAGTTTGGGAGTTACACCAAAAAGTCGGTCCTAATTATGAACAAACAATTATTAGACCGGAAGTCAGAAGTATTGTAAGAAATACAATAGCAGAATTTCCTGTAATTCAGGTATATTCTGAAAAAAGAAATGAACTTCAGAAACAGATTCAGGCAACGCTTGCAACTAATCTTGCAAAATATAACATTAATTTAAGTGAAGTCCTTGTAAGAAACGTAAAATTTACTGACGATTTTGCAAAAGCGATTGAATTAAAACAGGTTGCGCTCCAGGAATCCGAAAGAATGAAATATGTTCTTGAAAAGGAAAGACAGGAAAAAGAAAGAAAAATTATTGAAGCAGAAGGAGAAGCTGAATCCATAAGAAAAAAAGGAGCGGCATTAAAAGAAAATCCTCGTCTTATTCAGTATGAATATGTACAGAAGCTTACACCCGGCATTAAAACGATTATTTCAGATCAAAAATCCATACTGAACTTTCCTGCGGAGCTTTTAAAAGATAATTAACAAAATTTATGAAAAAAACAAAAATAGCAGTAATAGGCGGAGGTCCAGCCGGATTTATTGCGGCAATAACTGCGGCTGAAAATTTTGGCAACAGAGAAAACCCGCAAATAGATATTTTTGAAAAATCCGTCCCGCTTAAAACGATTTTATATACAGGCAACGGAAGATGTAATCTTTCAAACAATATTTCGGACTTCAAAGAACTTGCTCTTAATTATCCACGAGGGGAAAAGTTTCTGTATTCCGTATTTTCTCGCTTTGGAGTTTCGCAAACGATTAAATGGTTTGAAGAACGAGGATTAAAAACTTATGTTCAGCCTGATAACAGAATATTTCCCAAAACAGACAAGGCAACAACGGTAAGAGAGTTTTTTATAAAAAAAGCGTCCGAATATAACATAAAAATCATAAAATCCAATGTAATTGATGTATTTAAACAAAAAGAAAAGTTTATTGTCCGCTCTGAAATGATTTCCGAGGAATATAACGCTGTAATTATCTCAACAGGCGGAAATCATAAGAAAAGAAACAACGGCTATGAATTTGCAAAAAAGCTGGGACATTTGGCTACAGAATTAAAACCGGCGCTTACTTCGCTTATAACACAGGAAAAGTGGGTTAAAACTCTTGCCGGAGTGTCAATAAAGAATGCTTGCATCCAGAGTTTTTATAACAATAAAAGAATAAGCGATATTGCCGGAGATTTTGTATTTACGCATAATGGACTTGCAGGTCCTGCGGTATTTAACACATCTTCTTATTGCGCTTTTCTTAATTATTCCAAAGAAAAACCGCTTTTGCTTAAAATAAATTTTACGCCATCAAGCAGCGAGGATGAGCTTAAAGAGGATTTGCTTTCAGAAATAAGCAATTTCCCTGATAAATCAGTTGCAAACACGCTAAAAAAATATATTCCAAAATCATTAGCGTTGGAGTTGCTTAAAATTAATAATATAAATCCCGAGAAAAAAGCATATACGCTTAATTTTAAAGAGCAAACAATTTTTTTGAAAATTTTATGCAACACCGAACTAAAAATTATTGCGCATGCTGATGAGGGAGAAATTGTTACTGCCGGCGGAATTGAGCTTAAAGAGGCAAATTCCGCAACTATGGAGTCAAAACTGATTAAAAACCTGTTTTTTTGCGGTGAAATCCTTGATATTGACGGATTAACAGGCGGTTTTAACCTTCAAATGTGCTGGTCAACAGGTTATCTTGCAGGTTTAAATGCGGCAGGGAAATAAGAAAAAATTTACATAAAAATTTTTTCAAATACAAGTTATGACCGATAATATTTTTTATGTAAAAAGCGAAGAAAAGACAAAGAGCAGGCATTGTAAACAAGGGGGTTCGGGGGCTTGCCCCTGATGGATATGTCAGTTTGGCTTGTTAGTTTTTCTTTCTTTTGCTTCGTTTTCTTTCTTTTTGCGTTCAAAAAGAAAGAAAATGAAGAAACGGCAAGCATTGTATTTGCATGCTGGAAAGATGCTGTTGCGAAGCAGTCGGAGCTGTCCGCATTTCGCAAACAAGTTCAGCATGACACTTTTAGCCTCGTTAATCAGTTAATTAAAAATTACATAAAAAATATTATCGGTCTATATTTATATTTGAAGAATTTGCAAAAACTGTCTTTTTTCTTTACCATGCCGGTCAGATAGAAATTCTGTTTAATTTTTTGATTTTTTAGTAAAATAAAAATAATTTCTTTATATAAAATGGATAAAATTTAATTAAAATGACTAAAAAGACGTTTTTTTCTGTAATATTACTCTTGGTTTTTGGCATATTAACCCTTTGGGCTTTTTGGATTTCTAAAAGTATTATGGGAGTAAATAATATAGTAAATAATGAGCCTGAAATTGACGAAAAAGTTACTTTAAAAGAACTTGTTATTACTGAAACAAAGGATGGGAAAAAGTTTTGGGAAGTATATGCCGATTCTGGAGATTATCTTAAACAGAATAATCAGGCTACTTTACACAATATAACAGGCAATTTTTATAAAGATGATGAAATTGTTTTAAGCGTGGCTTCTCCTTTGGCTGTTTATAATAATGAAAAAAAAGAAATAAAGCTAAAAGGCGGAGTTGAAGCAGCTAATAATAGCGGTATATATATAAAAGCAGATGAAATATGCTGGATCGGCACAACTGATGAAATAAAAGCAAAAGGTAATGTTAAAATTATCAGAGAAGACCAGGTTATGACCGAAAGCGAAGAGTCTACTTTCAATACCGATTTTACTAATCTTAAAATCTCCGGAAACTCAAACACTTACGTCTTTTCATTACACTAAACAACAATTAGTATACTAAATTAATTTATGGTAATCTTAAAAAAGTAAACGAAAAATTATTAAGAAGCTGGGAAATAAATCTAAAATGCGCTATAAACTCAAAAATATAAACGTAAAAGCTGTTTTAATTGTAATTTTTGCCTCGTTAGTCCTGCCTGCCGGAATTATATACGCTGAAAATGTTATGATTCAGGCGGATAAGCAGACTTTTGACGGGGAAAAGACCGTGTTTCAAGGAAATGTTAAAGTTGATTATTCGGATATTACCGTAAAAAGCCCTAAAGCAATTGTAAGAAACGATAAACAAGGCAAAGCAAGCGGAGCTACCTTTATTGACGGTGCTCATGCCGTTAAAACCACCCAGTTCTCAAGGAGTGAGGTAAAAGCCAATATTATAAATCTTTCTCTTTTGAAAAACCGAATCAAAGCCGAAGGAAGTTCTGAATCCTTTATTTTTCAGGATAAAAAACCAATGGTGCATATACAGGCAGGCTCTCAGGAGTTTGATATCAAGAAAAATATTATTGTGGCAACAGACGAAGTTAATATAAAATACGAAAAAATACAGACATATTCAAATAAAGCAATGATCATAATAAACAAGGAAGGCAAGCTTGATAAGGTTGAATTTCTAGGAAATGTCAAAATTAATCAGGATAAAACCATCGTAAACGCTGATAATGTAATCTATAACCCGACGACAGAAGAAATGACAGCTTCCGGCAATACACATTCAACGAGCGCGCTGGAAGACAACTCTACTGTTGTTATTTGGGCTGATTTTCAGCAATACGACAACTTGACAAAAACACTTATAACAAGCGGGCATGTTAAAATAAAATATAAAGATTATGTTGCAACAGGTCCTAAAGCTACATTTATACCTGATGAGAAGACAGGTAAGCCTAATAAGATTATGTTTATCGGAAGAGCAAAGATTCAGGAAGGACAAAGGTTTGTTGAAGGTGATAGAATCCAGCTAACTCTTGATCCCAAGAATTTTGAGGCTGAAGGTAACGTAAAAACAAGATTTACTGACGTTCAGGATTATAAACAAGCTAATACAGAGGCGAATAAAGAAGCTGATAAATAATATTTTATGGGGAAGTTCGGGAAATAAATTATGACAATAAAAGCTGAAAATCTTGTAAAAGTCTATAATGACAGAACAGTAGTAAATAATGTTTCCTTTAGCATCAATCCTGCTGAGGTTGTAGGGCTTTTAGGTCCTAACGGAGCAGGAAAAACAACGACTTTTTACATGCTTGTGGGTCTTGTGAAGCCGGATAAAGGCAAAATCTTTCTTGATGGCGACGATTTAACCCAAAAACCAATTTATGTAAGAGCAAGATCAGGACTTGGTTATCTGCCTCAGGAAACTTCGATTTTTAGGAAATTAACCGTTGAAGATAACATATCGCTTGTTCTTGAGATGAATAAAAATTTGAAAAAACCTGACCGCAAGGAAAAACTTGATTCTTTACTTGAAGAATTCGGATTAACAAAGATCAGAAAAAGTGAGAGCGTTCATTTGTCGGGAGGAGAAAGAAGAAGAGTGGAAATAGCAAGGGCTCTTGCCGCTAATCCTAAATTTATCCTTCTCGATGAGCCTTTTACCGGCATTGATCCTATTGCAATCCAGGATATTCAGGAAAATATCAAACAACTCCTGAAAAAAGGGATCGGCGTTCTTCTTACGGACCATAATCCAAAAGCGACCTTGTCAATAACAAACAGAGCCTATATAATTTTTGAAGGCGGAATCAAGGTTCAAGGGACAAGCAAAGAGGTTTCTGAAAACCCTATCGCCAGACAATATTACCTTGGGGAAGATTTTGAGCTTTAATTATGTTCCTAAAACTAAAACTTCTTGATAAATATATTTTAAGCCAGGTGTTAATATCCACAATATTTGGCGTTTTGCTGTTTATTATACTGTGGATTTCGCCTGAAATTCTTTTTAAAATAATCAAAAAGTTCATCAACGGCGATATTTCTCTTGAGCTTGCAATAAGATTGTTTTTTCTTGAAATACCGGAGATTTTGCCTAAAGCTATTCCTGTAGGAATGATGCTGGGTGGTCTTTTTGTTTTTGACCGCCTAAGCAAGGACTCCGAGCTGACAATTATGAGAATGTCCGGTGTGAGCATTTTTAGACTTACTTTGCCGATTGTATTTCTTAGTATTATTGGAATGTGGATCAGTTTTCTAATTTATGCAAATTTGATACCATACTCAACTTCAGAAATAAAATTTTTAAAAAAAGATTCGTTTCAAAGTCATTTTGTTTATATAGACAAGAAAAAGAATGAAAGCCCGAAACAAATCCTTATTGTTGGAGGTTATAACGGAACTAATCTTTATGATATCAAGCTTCTTCAGTTTTCAGACAGAGTACAGGCAGATACACCGCTAATGCGAAACATCATAACCGCTCAATATACTCAAATTAAAGACGATCATTGGGAATTATTCAATGGAATCAAATATGAAATTGCGCCGGATGGGGTTTATAAAAAAATAGAAAAATTCGAAAAAATTGATATATTTGACAGAGAAACAACTAAAACAGCAGAGCAGTTATTAATTTACTCTACAAAAAGACCTCGAGAAATGACTAATAAGGAGTTGAAAGATTATATAACTCTTCTGGAAAAGCTGGATATGCCGGAGGAGTATAGATTTTCGCTGAGCAAGTTTTATCAGCGGTATTCACATTCGTTTGGATGCCTTCTATTGTCTTTTTGCGGTGTTCTTTTAGGCATTAACAGACCAAGAGAAAAGCGGCTTATTGGGTTTACGCTAGCCGCAGTATTGATTTTTTCTTATTATATTTTTATTCCATTCCTCGACATGCTTGCCCAGATGGGAACTTTAACCCCTGTAATAGCGGCATGGTTTCCTAATTTAATAATTTTGACCACAATAACGCTTTTAATAAAATATAAAAATATATAAGGCGCCCTATAAGAGGCGCCTCTAAATAAAACTGGCATTAAAAATTTAACAAAGCGTCAAGTCTTTTTCTTACGGCTTCGTTGCGGATTTCTTTAATTGTTGCATGGGCATAACCAAAAAGTTTTTGTGAATGTTTTTTGGTTATTTCCGCTACCTGGGCTTTTCTGTTTTTAATAATATCGGATTTTTCTATAACGATTGCGTTCATAACTTCTCTTCTTTCTTTTTGTTTACTCAATTAATATTTTATATATTAAAAATGCGCTTTAAATTAGTCTTAAAGTTTTTTATACAATAACATAAAACCTGAAATAAGTTAAATTTGCCGAAAGATGTTGAATTTTATTGAAATAGAAATACTTTGTTACAATTGAGCAAAAATTTAATTTAAGGTAAAATAATCTATGCTATAAGCTTAAGAATACTTTTAAAAACTCAATTTAAGGATTAATTAATATGAAACATACATTATCAGTTCTTGTACAAAATGAAGCGGGGGTTTTAAGCAGAATAACCAGCTTGTTCAGCGCGAGAGGGTTTAATATAGAAAGTCTTACAGTAGCTCCAACCCAGGATCAGGAGTATTCACGGGTTACAATCGTTACAACAGGCGATGACGGAGTAATAGAACAAATCTGCAAACAGCTTAACAGACTCATTAACACAATAAAAGTTATGGATATAACCGGTGAGAACAGTATTGAAAGAGAAATTATCCTTGTAAAAATCGCCGCAAAAGACGAAGACAGATCAGAGCTTATCCGTATCGCAGAGATTTTTGACGCAAAGATAGTTGATGTAACCGCAAAGACCTATACCATAGAAGCCATGGGCGATGATATTAAAATCCGCTCTTTAATAGAGCTTTTAAGACCTATGGGAATAAGAGAACTTGTCCGTTCAGGCAAAATCGCCATTTCAAGAGAAGCTCAATTTAATATCAAAAACTACACCAAGATTTCAGCTGTTTAAAATCTTAATTTTTAGTAAAAAACATGCTCTTTTTGGTAAATGGCTGTAGAATAGGTTTATGAAAATAAAGGAACAAATAGAAAATTTAAAGGATATACGACGCAATCTGTGGATTAGTGTTATTGCTATTGTTGGAGCTGTATCTACTTATACCATGGGTGTTAAAGTCTTTTACTTTTCTATAATAGTATTTTGTAAAGCGTTCATCTCTTTTTTAGGATTGTTTATAGCTTTTATATTTGTTTTAGAGGTAATTTCCTGTAATAAAAAAATAAATAAACTCATTAATAATATAAAGGAGAATTAAAATGGGATTTTCAGAAATTGTCTTTATAATTTTGACAATCGGAATAACAATTGTTTCCGTCAAGTTTGCCATAGGCATTCACAATTCTTTAAAGGAAGATATTAATTAAAATGGATATTAATACAATTATTACAATCATTTATTCATCAATAATTGTTGTAGGGCTTATTTATGCAATGACTAAATTTGCAATTGGCATACATAAAAATATTCGTGGGGAAGATGTATAAGTAAAATGACAATAAGCACAGATAAAAACATGATATTTAATTTTAACTGCTGAAAAAAGCTAAGGAATATAATTAATAATGACATTAAATAAAATAGAAATATACGACACAACTCTTAGAGATGGGGCTCAGGCGGAAGGGATCAATTTTTCCGTAAACGACAAGCTTAAAATAATTAAACTGCTTGATGATCTTGGAATAGACTACATAGAAGCAGGCTGGCCCGGAGCTAATCCTAAAGATATCGAGGTTTTTGAAGCGGCAAAATCCATGAACTTAAAACACTCAAAAATAGTCGCCTTCGGATGCACAAGAAAAGCTAACGGAAAAACTGAAGACGATAAAATCCTCAATGAACTTCTTCAGGCAGGAACTGAAATTATAACAATTTTCGGAAAAACATGGGATTTTCACGTTGAGCATGCTCTTTGCGCAACTCTTGAAGAAAACCTGAATATGATCGCTGACAGTATTTCATACCTGAAAAAATGCGGTAAAAGACCGTTTTTTGACGCTGAACACTTCTATGACGGCTATAAAAACAATCCTGAATACGCGTTAAAGGCGATAAAAGCCGCTTATAACGCCGGAGCGGAAAGAATTATTCTGTGTGATACCAACGGAGGATGTCTTTCTTCAGAAACAAAGGAAATTACGGAAATCGCTATAAAACATCTTCCTAATGCAGTAATAGGAATACACGCCCATAATGACGGAGATATGGCTGTGGCAAACTCGATAATTGCAATTCAGGCAGGAGCAAAACATGTTCAGGGAACTTTTAACGGATACGGCGAACGTTGCGGCAACGCAAATCTATGTTCAATAATTGCGGCGATACAGCTTAAACTCGGAATAAATGTTTTGGGAGAAGATTTGCGTAAATTAGTGCCGGTTTCCAGACAAATAAGCGAAATTGCAAACAAAAAAGCGAACACGCATGCCCCTTATGTCGGTATAAGCGCGTTTACTCATAAAGCAGGAATTCATGCCAGCGGCGTAATGAAGCAATCAAGCACTTATGAGCATATAAATCCTGAATTGGTAGGAAATACAAGAAAAATATTAATAAGTGATCAATCAGGGCTTGCTTCTATAAAAGAAAAAATTTCAAAATTGAATATGGGTATTGACTTTACTAATGATGACACAAGAAGAATTCTTGAAAAAATAAAAGAACTCGAGTGGCAGGGATATACTTTTGAAGACGCCGACGCGTCTTTTGAGCTCATGCTCAGGGGTGTTCTGGAAATTAAGCCGGTATATTTTGAATTAAAGGGGTTTACAGTTTTAGCCGATACAAGAGGAATGGGGCAACTTAATATGGAAGCCTCCGTAAAAATCAAAGTAGGAGATGAAATCTTACATACCGTGTCAGAAGGCGAGGGTCCGGTGCATGCTATGGACAGAGCTCTCAGGCTTGCGCTTAAGCCGTTTTATCCTTCAATTGAAAAATTTAAACTGATGGATTTTAAAGTCAGAATTTTGGACGGAACAGACGGTACAGGAGCAAAAACAAGAGTTCATATTGAAACTTCTGACGGTTTTGAACGATGGGATACTGTTGGAGTAAGCAGAAATATTATCGAAGCCGCATATTTTGCGATCGTTGACAGCATTGATTATGGACTGCTTGCGCATAGAGAAATCCCTCAAAACATCCACGCGCTAAATATGAAATAATTTTTTATTTAAAAAACTGTAATTGAAATTATATTTGCAAAACAATAATCTTTAAAATATGATTTCAATGATTATTAAAAATAATTTTTGTAAAAATGAATTTATATTATGAGGTGTAATAAAAAATAAATGCGACAAGTTATTGCGCTTGAACTGGTTGGACTAAAAAAACTTGATTGTGATCTATATGATGAAAACGGAAAAATAATTTATAGAAGAGGGACTGAATTCACTCCTGAAATTTTTATGATGTTAAGCTACACCAAGCTTTTCAAGAGAGATGAAGAATCTTTGGTTTTAAATAATGTCGAAATTTTGGAAGAAGAAATAAAAAAGCCTAAAAGGTCTTATTATCCTGATGAAGAAGAACAAATTTCCAAAAAGCCTAAACTTCCTGATACTGATTATGATATTTCACAAAACAGACGCTCAGGAGATGTAAAACGTTCTATCGCTCATACTAACTCTTTGGAGCAAACTTTTGACATTATAAAAAAAATTGAACCTCCAAATATTGAAAAAGATAAAGAATTTAAATCTGTAATTGATGAAGAAAAAAAACAAACTTTGATTAAAGGAGTTAAAGAAATTCTTTATGGCGCGTTAAATGCGATTCCAGTAGGTGCCCAGCCTTGTATGGAGGTAACAGACAATATTCTTAACGAGGTTTACACAAAATTAAGGGCTGTAAATAATTTTAATGAGCTTAGAGTTCACGATTATTATACTTTTTCTCACAGTTTAAACGTAGCTATTATTAGCGCGGTGATAGGAAGAGAGCTTGGTTTTAACGAAAACAAGTTAAAAGATTTAACTTTTTCAGCATTTCTTCATGATATCGGTAAAATGAGAGTTCCTAAAAATATTTTATATAAACCCGGAATGCTTACGCTGGAAGAAATGCAGATAATAAAAAAGCATTCACAGCTGGGATATGATTACATAGTAGAAACACTGGGCTTACCGAAAGAATTAGCAAAACCGGCTCTTGAACATCATGAAAGGTGGGAAGGAACAGGTTATCCAAATGGATTAAAAGGAAATCAAATTTCCGAATTCGCTCAAATTGTTGCTATTGCTGATGTTTACGATGCGATGGTTTCCGAAAAAATATACAGAGGCTCTGTAAAATCCATAGATGCGATGAGAATAATGTTAACGGAAGAATCCAAATCTTTTAATCCTTTAATTGTGAATAAATTTGTTTATATGGCTGTCATTAAAGCAGATATAGCCGTTTAACTCATAGATAACTCGAATTGCTAATTAGTCGAAACGCTGAAATAGATTGAAATTTTATTTTAATTTTTTATGCGGCTCGCAGGCAAAGCCTGCGAGCCGCATGCCCTTAAAACGGCGTAGCGGCTGGCGA
>Ga0116155_10000736_pt1 | contig 25273 bp, 20 predicted proteins | sample AD_UKC032_MetaG_FD_89890 | JGI IMG/M metagenome (GOLD analysis project Ga0116155, IMG submission 89890) | Active sludge microbial communities of municipal wastewater-treating anaerobic digesters from USA - AD_UKC032_MetaG | ecosystem: Engineered > Bioreactor > Anaerobic > Digestate | place: USA...
ACGCTTCTGGAAGCGGCGTTGTATTTTTACGGAGCGGGCGGTTTAATAACTTATATGATGGGGGATGACCGGGTAACTATTGACGAATTGTTTGCCATTGGCGCCACATTTACTCTCATTGCATGGGGATTCGGCTATCTGTATATGGTTTGCCAGGCGTGGAGTCCGGGATCATTTACAGGCGGCGCACACCCCAAAGAACCACTGACTTTCATCGAAATGCTGTTTTTGAGCTTCTCCAATCTTTCAGCGACAGGCCTTAGTGATATTGTGCCAATCACTTCATCGTCGCGTGTGATTGTGATGCTTGAACAATTCACAGGCGTCGCCTACCTCGCCGTGGTGGTCTCCCGGTTAATCGGGCTGACGATAACTCGTCATCAGGACAAGGGAACATCCTAACACCCTTGTTCTGCCGGAAGCTGAAGTTCCGTTCGTTCAAAAATGAAGCAATTACTGGCGTGGTCAATACCTCATTTCTAATAAACACTTTTCATGCGCTACAACAAACGACACGATATCCCATATTTTGTGGCCAAGATATTCTTGACAATAAAGGTTGTTAATGAACATGATGACAAGAGATGATGTTTTGAGGAATTACAATGCGGTGGGGAGACCCCCGATAATGAGCCGGCAGTTGAGCTAATTTTCCCTAAATATCATTTCTATCGATTGATAATTTCCAAATTTAAGGAGGTAATCTATATGTCTAACAAAGAAGTAGTTGTCCCGTCACCAAACCTTGATGCAATTTACACCAAACCCAACAACCTGGTCGATCTCTTTGAGAGTTCTGCGGCCAAGTTTGCTTCCTGCAACTTGTTCGGGACTAAAAACAAGACGACCGACAAATATGAATGGGTTACTTACAGCGCTGTAGCCGAGAGGGTAAACAACCTCAGAGGAGCTTTAAATAAACTGGGATTGAGCAAAGGCGAAAAAGTCGGAGTAATCGTCAGCAATTGCGTGGAATGGTTTGTGTGCGCCAATGCCACCCACGGCCTGGGCGGGGTTTTCGTCCCCATGTATGAAAAGGAACTGCAGAAGGTCTGGCAATATATCATTCAGGACGCGGCTATTAAATATCTTTTTGTCCGTGATCAGAAAATTTATGACGCCATAAAGGGGTTCCAGAAAAATATCCCAACCTTAAAAGATATATTTATCCTTTTCGGTGAGGGAGAAAATACGCTTTCCGCGCTGGAAAAAATGGGCAAAGCCAATCCTGCGCCTTCCTACAGGCCACATTGGTCGGAGACGGCTTTTATTATTTACACGTCCGGCACCACCGGCGATCCGAAAGGCGTGCTGCTCCATCACGGCAACATGACACACAACGCCAAGGAGTGTCATGCAACTTTTGATGAAGGGTTCAAGGATGAAGTAGGTTTGAGCATTCTTCCCTGGGCGCACAGTTTCGGCCTGACCGCCGATCTGCACACGTATATTTTTGGCGGCTGGAGTCTCGGATTTGCCGAATCCGCGGAAAAACTGGTTGCCAATTTCAGTGAAGTCAAGCCCACCCACATGTCCGCCGTGCCGCGTGTCTTCAACATTATTTATGACAAAATCCAGCAGGGCGTGGCGGCCGATCCGGTCAAAAAACAGTTCTTTGACGCCGCCTGCGCTGAGGCCGTCAAGAACCGGGGGCTTGCCGAGAAAACAAAAGACTTCCAGGATCTTGACGCCCTGGTGTTTTCACAGATCCGGGCGATCTTCGGCGGAAGGTTAAGACATGTTGTCACCGGAGGGGCGATGATGAAGCCTGAAATCGCGCTGTTCTTCGCCGACGTCGGCGTGCCCACCTACGACGGTTACGGTCTGTCGGAAACCTCGCCAGTCATTTCCAATAATTCACCCGGCCGGGGCAATAAATACGGCACGGTCGGCAAGGCCTTCAAGGACACAAAGGTGGTGATCGACAAATCCCGCGTCGGAGAAGACAGCCCGGATGGCGAAATCGTGGTTTACGGCGCGCAGGTTATGCAGGGATACCATAACAAACCGGCCATCACCAAGGAAGCCATGATGCCCGATACCTGGAACGGTTTGCCCGGTGTCAGGACGGGAGACCGCGGCTGGCTGGACGAAGAAGGATACCTGCATATCACCGGCCGATTCAAAGATGAATACAAGCTGGAAAACGGCAAGTATGTGCATCCTGAATCCATCGAAGGCGAAATAAAATTAGTCCCCTATGTATCCAATGCTTTGGTTTACGGTGAAGGCCGCCTGTACAACGTGGCATTGGTTGTGCCGGATTTTGAAGTGCTTAAAACTAATTCCAAAACATCCGCATGGGCTCAGGGCACTCCGCAAGAAACCATTGCCAACAAAGAATGCACGGATTTTATCTCTCAGCAGATAACCGAACATCTCCGTAAATCTTTCGGCGGATATGAAATTCCGCAGAAGTTCCTCTATATTGCCGAAGATTTCTCCGTGGCCAACGGTATGATGACTCAGACGATGAAACTTGTTCGCCGTAATGTGATGAAACAATACGGAGAACAACTGAAGGCCCTTTACAATAACTGATAGATTGATGGGGAAGAAAAGAAAAATCCCCCTGTCTTAGAATTTACGACTTACGCCGGCGGTAATTTAAAATGCTGCCGGCGTGAGTGTTTTTATGAGTGGTGCAGATGATGTTATCATTTTCCGCAGTCCACCCCTCGTTTTACTTTTTATATGGCAATCCCGATATTCGGTTAAAATCCATCCTTAACCGTTTTTTTAATCGGTCTCGTATTTTTTCAGAAAATTGACAAAGGTTTGATGATGCGGGCGAACATCGAAGGATTTAAGATAAATCAAATAGAATTTTCTTTCTATCCTGCAGGTGTTGATGGGAATTTCATACAGGAGTCGCGACGCCAGTTCCCGCCTGACCGCGTGAATGGAAATGACCGAAACGCCAAGACCGGCAATCACCGCCTCTTTGATAGCCTCGGAACTGCCCAGTTCTCCGCAGACATTTAGCTGAGACAAACTGATCACTGTGTTGTTTTTCAAGTAGGATTCAAACACATCCCTTGTTGCCGATCCTTTTTCCCGTAAGACAAAAGGCTCCAAAAGCAGTTCGGAGATATCGATGGATCCCTTTTTAATCCAATGGTGACGCCGCGGCACAACCAAAATCAGACGGTCATTCCAGATCGGTTGTGCCGTCAGTTTCCGGTTGAGCGGCTCTTTCCCGATGCAGCCGATTTCCACCTCTTTATCCAGCACCATATTTAAAACTTCTTCGCTGTCTTCCGTTTTAATGGAAATGCGGATATCGGAATGATTTTTTTTAAAAGCACTCAGGGCGTGCGGAAGAATATAAGTAGCAGGAATAGTACTGGCACCGATATAGATGTCACCGCCTTTCTTTTCATGCAACTTTTGGATTTTTTCACCTGCCTCCTTGCGCAGTTTGACCATCCGCTGTGCAACATTGTAAAGGATTTTTCCTTCCGGCGTCAGAGAGACTCCAGCACTGCTGCGGTTGACCACTTTCACGCCGAGGCAATCTTCCAAATTTCGGATATTCTTAGTCAAAGCCGGCTGCGTCAAAAGCATACGCTTGGCCGCCCGGCTGAAACTGCGCTCCTCAACCAGAAAAATCAGCGCTTCCATTTGCTGAAAAGTCAAAATTTTTAAACGGTCGTCCGTCATGTCTAACTCCATAACATAAATATTCTTTATCTACAAAGTCTATCTCAATTCACTTGATCAAGATCAATTTTTTACATATTTTGGTAACGACTATTTGTTGATTATGATAGTATTCGCCGTCACGCAAAAACGTCTCCGGAGTATATCCGATCGACAATATTTTTTAAGGAGGAATGTATGAAACTGACAGACATGTTTTCACTGAAAGGAAAGGTTGCGCTGGTAACGGGCGGCGGCAGGGGAATCGGCAAGTTCATTGCCACGGGTCTCGCCGAAGCAGGCGCCGATATTATTTTGACCTCCCGGAAGTTGAAAAATCTTGAAGCAACGGCCGCGGAACTGGAAGCTAATCAGAAAGTTAAGACCGCAGCGATCGCCTGCGATATGGCCAAGGAGGATACCGTGGAGGCCATGCTCAAGGAGGCGGTGGCAAAATTCGGCCACATCGACATTTTAGTGAACAACGCCGGAGCGACTTGGGGAGCGCCCACCCTGGATTTCCCGCTGGAAAAATGGGATCAGCTTTTCAACGTCAATGTCCGCGGCGTTTGGGTGCTCACGCAAAAAGTCGCCCGCATCATGAAGGAGCAGGGCGGCGGCAACATCATTAATATTTCTTCCGTCATGGCGTTCCGCGGATCACTCGAAGAAGCCCATCCGGCCCTTCCCTACAATTCTACAAAAGCTGCCATTAATCTGCTGACCATGAATCTGGCTGTAAAACTGGCGCCATACCATATTCGCGTCAACGCTATCGCACCGGGATTTTTCCACACGGATATGATGGCTTATATCGACAAGCCGGAATTTAAAGCGGTCCGCGAAGCGATCATTAATGAGATTCCTTTGCGCCGTGTCGGTGAAATCGATGACATGAAAGGCGTGGCCGTATTCCTCGCCTCACCAGCATCGGGCTTCATGACAGGCCATGTCATGGTTGTTGACGGCGGACAGATTGCCAAATAGAAAGCGCACTAAAGGAGAAATCGTGTCTGAATCTGCGCAAGCTGCCGTGCCAAAAGAATCGGCAACGGTTATTTTAGTCCGAAGCAATCAAGCAAACTCTTGGGAAGTTTTTTTAGCCCGCCGCCATCGCGATTCGTCATTTATGGCGGAGGCTTATGTTTTTCCAGGCGGTCAGGTAGCTACCGCCGACACCGACGCACAGATAAATGGCCATATTGCAACACCAGATAAATTGAATCTGCAGGCGTTGCTTCAGGATGATCGTTTATCCCCGGAGATGGCGCAGAGTTTTTTTATCTGCGCCATCCGGGAAACTTTTGAAGAAGCAGGCGTACTCATTGCACGAACATCCAGTGGTCATTCCATCCATTTCGATTCAGATCAGCAAAATGTTCGTTTTACCACATACCGGCGTGAGCTTAACGCTGGTGCCGTAACGATCCATGACATTGCAGAAAAAGAAAATTTGCAGTTTCCTCTGGATGCTTTGATTCCCTACGCCCACTGGATCACGCCGGAAATTATGCCGAAGCGATTTAGAACCTTTTTTTTCCTGGTTGAACTCCCCGAAGGTCAAAAGACGACAACCGATTGCAGCGAGTTAACGGACAGTCTCTGGGCAAAGCCAGGAAACATCCTGAAAATGCATTACAATAAAGAGATTATGTTGATGCCGCCGACGCTCAAGACCATGGAAGAACTGACGGCCTATGCAAGTATTGACGAGCTTTTTGCAGCAGCGCGAGGCCGCGTTATTTATCCCGTCATGCCTCAGCCCGGAGACAAAATTTTAAAACTGCCCCATGATCCCGAGTACAGCATCGAAAAATACAAACAACCGGTAAGGCCGGACGAACCGTCCCGCCTCGTCATGACCGATGGCATCTGGAAGACGGGGTTTTGTCAGAATAAATAATGTTATGGTCCTCCTAAATCACATTCACCATGTACCCACCCTTTGGCCTGGTGAAGATGATGATTACGATTTAATCATTTCTTAAATTCCCGCACATTCATGGCTTTCCATTCAAGAAGCGGGTGGCGTCTGATACGATCCTGCATGTCTGTATCGTCGGTCAGCAACTCCGAGGCTATCTTTCCTTTATCCAGGACCTGATTGAGAAATTCCATTTCATTGTCTGTAAATGGCAAAAGTCCGGCCAGAAAATTGCGGCAGTCTGCAACAAGGCTCTTGCTGAAATGATCCTTCTGTATTCTTTCTATCCCTGAGGCTCGCAGGGTGGGTATCAGCTTTTGATCCAGATCAGCGATATCAAAATCCACATCGACTGGGGTGACGGTTCTCCAGTCCTTGCGGCTCATGGCGCCATAGACGACAAACGCCAGGCGCAGGCGTTCCCGATCAAGACCCTCCAGGTGAAAGAGATTGCTACAATCAAACAGGTCCCTCGCCTGCTGTCGTGAAATTAACGCCGAGAGCTTGCCTGCCGCAAGCTCGTGGATGTCCACCACGGCGATGCCCGCAGCCTGCCAGATGCCGACCGGTCGCGAATCCATAGCATGCACCGGCCATAAGGGGATTCGGAACATGAAGTTGACATCGACTTCCAGATTGCCGCCCTGGCCGCCGGCGCTCGGATAGCGAAGCTGCCATTTTCCACCCGCATGTTCCGCCGGCACGCGCCGGACCGTGAATCCTTCGCGGGAAAACACGGCTTGTAGCGCTTCTTCAATCTTGGGCCGTTCTGCAAGCATGGCCTCCCGATCCGCCGCACCCACATAATTGAGATCAATATCGATGGAGAGGCGTGGGACATCGAAGATAAAAAGGTTCAGGGCTGTGCCGCCTTTGAGAACCAGCTTGTTTTTCAGAAAGGGGTGAGAGCGGATCGCATCGAGCAGTTGCAGCAGCAAACCCACTTTTTCGAGCATGTCTGGCCGGAATCCGGTGGCCTCCGCCTGTTTGATGAGCGTCTCGGGAGAAATCTTCACAGTTGTTCCTCCCATGATCTTCCATAAACCTCTTCGGGAACGACAAGGTTCCAGTCGGCAACAAGACGGCCCGCCTGCCTTCGGCTGCGCTCCATATAATGCGGGCGACGCGGCCGCCGGTCACGGAACATTTTCAGATGCACTTCATCAACCATTAAGGATTCCCGGTGTTGTTCGAGAAAGAAACCGACTTTCGCAGCAGTGGTGGCGTTGCCGAGGAAATCAACGTATGAGGCAACCTTTTCAAGATCGAAATACTCAACGGATTCCAGAGAGCGCCATATCTCTTCCCAACTTCCCGTCAGGTCTGGCCGGTTAAGGACATCCACAAAGGTCCTATCCAGACCGGTCACAGATATTGCCATCCCCGACCGATCCGTTTTTATTATGTTGAAGGATGTTGCATTCTTTTGGACAAGTGCTTTGGGCAAGCTGACGCCTTTGAACTGATGAGCGCGAAAACTGACGAGGGACACGGGTTTGCTGCTGAAATACGTGAAGCGTTCATACACTGAATAAGCCTTACCGTGAAACTCCAAGGCCGTATGATAGGCCAGTACGGCATCCTTTGCCATTCGGGCGGCAAGGAGAAAAGGATCGACTGGACAGGTTTCCGCAGAAGCTCCCGGAGGCACAGATGCATACAGGCCACGGCGGACACGGACAATATTTCCTGCTTTCACATGGTAGGTAAGAAGAGATTCCTGTGTTCTCAGGTTGTGCGTTCCATCGGAAGACAGAAAACCGGCAAAGTCCTCGACAGTAAAAACAGGATGGTTGCGGAAAAAAGCCCTCAGTTTCATCACAGCTCATTTATGACATTTATTTATTTAACACGCAATTATATTACGTGTAATAAAAGATATTGTCAAATTTAATTTATGACAGTCGGGGACAAACTTGACATAAATCACAATAATACGCAATTTTCTTGTGGGTTATGAATGGAATTGTCAAGTGTCATTTTTTGATCTGTGCATTGCAGTAGTGGTTTTTCTTTGCGCAATCCTGGTATTCACCAGAAATTGCTCGTCGGTATAAGGCCGGCGAAAGATGTTTTCCATCTTTTTTACTTGGTTCTATCCTGTCAGGATTCGATATCGGGAAACACAGGTTTCTGTTTGGAGAGAAAGGCCGTAATTCCGTGTACACATTCACCGGAGACGATCAGCGAAACCGCCTGTTCTCTTTCCAGGTCAAGGGCGGCATTCATAGGCAGTTCCGCGGATTTTCTAATGACTGCCAGGGCATGGCGAATGGCGCGGGGGCCGTTTTGAGAAATCGTCTCCGCCAAAGTCATGGCCTCCTCCAGAGCTTTGCCCGGCAAGCTGATACGATTGACGAGACCGATGCGCAAGGCCTCATCGGCGCCAACCTTGCGGCCGGTAAGAATCATGTCCGCCGCCCGCGAGGCGCCAATAAGCCGCGTGAGCGCCGGTCCGCCACCCCAGTCCGGCATGAGTCCCAGACGCGCCTCGGAGAAGCAGAAGACTGCATTGGGATCCATCACACGCAAGTCACAGCGCGACGCTAATTCCGCTCCACCGCCATAGGCGTCACCGTTAACGGCCGCAATCACCGGTACAGGCAGATTCACCAGACTCCCCACCGTATCCTGCAGAAGACGAATCAGTGCCTCGACGGGCGGCCGCTCCCGCCGCTCCACTGCACCGATCAGGCCGCTGACCTGGGGATTGTCAGGATTGACGTCAAACCCAGCGCAGAAATTCTTCCCTGCCCCGGTGACCACCACGGCACGCGGAAGATGTGATTGCAACTGCGAAACGACCTGCGCCAGTCCCGCCCACATGCCTTCATCGAAGGCGTTACTGCGCTGCGGCCTGTTAAACGTAACAATTGCCATATGATCTTTTTGTTCGAGAAGAACATCATCATTTTGCATAACCTATGCTCCTGCTGACATGGTTTTTGTCTTCACGCCTTAAGTTCAGACGGCTCCGCAATCTCGATCCGATTGCGCTTCAGGAACTCTTTAAAACCATAAACCGGTTTGCCTATAAAATTCATTTTCATCGCCTGAGTCGGACAATTGTTGACACACCCGATACAGGCAATGCAACGCCTGGAATCCACCGATCCGGCCTGCAAATGAATGGCGCCCACCGGACACTTTTTGACGCAGGTGCCGCATTTGATACAAAGACTCGTATCAATATGGTGATTTGTGATCATCAGCTTGGTCAAGCCGATTTGCGGGAAAATACCCATCAGAGAATCCAACCCAAATTCCCTGTCAATCTTATACGTCCGGCCTGCCGCCACGTTGGCCAGGATGCTCTCTGCAAATGTGCGTGCCTGCTGGTAAGTCTTTTCGTTGGGGCGATCCCTGAACGCCAGGATTCGTTCAGCATTGCCCGTTGACCAAGTGGGCGCAAAGGTTGACATATTTCCGAGCAGCGCAATGCCGGCCGCCGCTCCGCCGATTTCCGTCATCCGTTCGAGTAATCCGCAGGCTGTGTTGTGCTGTCCGTCGCCTTTGCCGCCAAAGGTAACGTAAGATGCCACAGAGATTCCTTCGATGCGCGGCAGTGTTTTAATCCAAGCCTGCAGGTTCACGGGCACATCCATGTAATGGACCGGCGTACCGATGGCAATCAAATCGTATTGGCCGAGCGAACTCTTATCAATTTCCCGATAATCCCTCCCATCCGCCGTCAGTCCCGCCTTTTCCAAGGCATGACGGATAATACGGCCGACGCGCTCGGTATGGCCGGTCTGGCTGTACCAGACAACCAGGGCCCGCTTCGGATTTCTTTTAGTGATCGGATTTTGCGGCCGCGACGCGCAGGCGTACACCGACAATCCGGGTGCCGCCATTACCACGCATCCGATCGCGCAGCCCGTCATGCATGTCTTGATAAATCCGCGTCGATTTTCCATGGCTTCCTCACTGTATATCTTTATTTTATACCATCAATATTACCGGTTATTATTTTATCCATCGAGGTCGCCTATCACCCGCTAAATAAATCCCTTTTATCCTAATGATGCGAAGATTTATCCGGCTTTCTCTCTGCTCATGACAGCATAGGTATCATAGACGGTTGGCGGCGGCGTATAGAGGCTGTCATTCTGTTTTTTCGTGAGATTCAACGCCTCGGTGGGACAGGTTGTGACACAAAGGCCGCAGCCGATGCAGCGATCGGCATGAAACTCGATTTTTTCGTTCTTCATCTTAAAAGCTCCTACGGTGCAGCGCTTGGCGCAAATACCACAATGCGTGCAGAGGGCTTCGTCAAACAGGCAGGCATAATTACTTTTCACGGCCAGCGCCGGGGCCGGAAAAAGCTTTAGTGAAATCAGCATGCCGCAGCAACAGGAACAACAGCAGCACATGGCTTCCACCTTCTGGGAATTCAAGATATGGATGACCAGGCCTTCCGCCTCGCTTTGCTTCAGGATGGCCAGAGCCTCGTCGGTGCTGATGTAGCGCGCCATTCCATTTTCCACGTAATAATCGGCGAAGGTTTCGAACTGCAGGCACGTCTCCGCGGGATGCGAGCAGGTCTTTCCATACAGACGCACGGCTTTACGGCAAAAGCATTCGGCAACGGCAATGCGTGACTTCCTCTTGATGATGGCAACCGCGTCATCGTAAGGAGCGATTGGCTGGTCCGCAACGATTTCGGCATTGATTGGGATGGAACGCAGATGGGGTGTTTTCTGTCCGTGGAACGTAGCACCCAACCCGGTAAGATAATACTGGGAGATATCTTTCAGCAGCGGTTTATTCAGATTATTCAACTGGAACTCATAGATGCCGACAATGAAAGGAACCGGAAAATAGCAGATGGCCTCATCCTGCCTGACCCGGAAAATAAGACCCTTGCGGGCCATCCCTTCCAGCCTGGCCGCCATATCCGCAACATCGGCCCCAACCCGCACGGCCATCTGAGAAGCCGTTTCCGGTCTGGCCTCCATTTTCAGAAACAGGTCCGCATCTTCCTCGCTGAAAAGCTGCCGAAGAATTTTGATCTCAACACCGTTGGCCGTTGCCGGGTAACCGGTCGCCATCATTTCAAGCCTGTCGCGCAATCGTTCGTAGGTATCGTTCATACGCTAAAAGTCCTTTTGTATTCTGTTGGGCCAGAGTGGTCTGTCATTGATGTCCGTTCCTTGTGTATTCAATCATGGTTCTCCTCATCAGTCAAATATTGAGTTCACGGCATTGAGCAGCCTATCGTTCATGATGAGCAGAATGGTATTGCATACAAAAATAATTGAGGGTATATTCGGGAAACTTTTTTATAAATGAATCACAACAAAAAGGTTTCAGAAAGATTAGCTACAGCTTTCGTTTAAGACCCTATCACTAAACTTTGAAAATGGCCTGAACCTATGCCGCTGAGCTGGAATGAAATCAAATCGCGCGCCCTGGCTTTTTCCAAGGAATGGCAACAGGCAAGCTCCGAAGACGCGGAAGCTAAATCCTTCTGGGATGGTTTCTTCAATGTATTCGGCATAACCCGCAAACGCGTGGCCAGCTTTGAAGAGCCGGTCAGGAAGCTTGGCAAAAACAGGTTTATTGCACCTTGTTCTTTATTTGACACAAGAGATTGTTCATTGTACTGTCCACACAAAATATTAGAAAGCACTCTATCAGCATGATCACCATCATAGTTCCTTTAAAGCACATCATCCTCGATCCCGTAAACCCTGTCGATCTTTCTACTCTCTCGGAACAGGATGCCATCGATTTGATCAAGCAGGCCTATGGCTTTTTATCCCCCGCCATTGACGTTTCCATCCAGAACGGGATAGCCACAATTGCCTTGCAGGAGCAACGCGCCGATAAAATTAATGAGGCCCTGAAATTTTACCAGAAAGGTGTAAAAGAAGCGCAACAAGGCGTATACGCAAAAGCGATTAAATATTTTGAAAGAGTTATTGAAGCCCTTCCCCAGCATGTCGATGCACGCCGGAATCTGGCGATGGCTCACTTGGAGACCGGCAATATTTCGCAGGCCAAGGAGCTATTGCGGCAATGCCTCAAAATTGATCCGACCAATGTCTGGACCTTTGTGCTTCTGGGCAATATTGCAACCAAGCATGAACGGGCGTTTGATGTGGCCGAATTTTATTATGAAGCCGGACTGAATATCAACCCGAAGGACAACCTGCTGCTCAATAACTTTGCTACTTTGCAAATGGAACAGGGCCATTTTGCCAAGGCAAAAGAACTTTACGACAAAGCACTGGTGATTGATCCGACATATCCCAATACTTATTTTGGCCTTGCCCTTGTAAATCGGCTTAGTGGTTCTCCTGAAATGGCTTTGAAAATTCTGGAGCAGCTTTTTGATCAACCAGCATCGACAGATATTCGCAGTGCGCCGGTTTACAAAAATGCCCGTGAACTTTATCTTGAACTAAGCACGGAACTTGCCCGCAGTGATTGTAAAATACTTATGGATTCCATCATGGCGCGGAAAACGACGTTGGAGATCGCAACGGGACATCCCATCGTTGTTGAAGAGGACAATTCCCTCGAGTACATTTCCGCCGTTTCCCAGATGGCCTGGAAACATAACCGTAACGAGCATCGTGTGCGCTATCGCATGCGCTCCGAGGCGATGACGCCCCATCTTGTCGCCCATGAACTGGAGCATATCGTTCTGGAACAGGAGGCGCGCCAGATGAACCGGAACCGGTTTTTTGCAACAACGGCCAAAACAAGAGAATACGCAGTCCTTGCCATTGCCGATCACATTACCAAAATGCAGCGGCAGGGATATGCAGAAGACCGTATTAGCGACATCATGCTCAAACTCATACAAGGACTGACGGCCCAGGTATTCAATTTACCGCTCGATATGCTGATCGAGCGCAATCTCTACAACAAATATCCAGATCTTCGCCATTCGCAGTTCGCATCACTCTATCAGATGCACATGGAGGGACTGCATACTTTCATTAATCCCGAGATTAAACCGCTCACCCCCCCATCATATTTCGTGCCAGCGTAACACTTAATTGCGCATATGCGCTTTTTATTGATGCTCTTTTTTTAGGACTCACTGATTATGCATCTGCCTATCGCAAGTCCGAATATTTTTCGTATGGCCAAAACCTCTTTGACCTCTGGCAAACAAGGATGGTCCAGCATACGCCGGGGGATGAATATGACGTGGTGGATGAATTCGCGAGTATTCTCAAGATCAGGCCTTGGTACGATTGGCAAACCGATACAACCTATCCCAACGTAAATTATAAATCCGCCGACTCCGCTTTATCAGAACCGTTGAAAACCGATAAGCCCGAAGCTTATACTTACTGCCTCGATGCCCTTCGCCGTTTCGAAGGCCAATCTCGCGACGCTATCTTTTCCGTTGTTTCCGAGATCAGCATTCTCGGCATGAATGGCATCGATCACGCTACCCCCGGCAAAACCTATACTATCAAGGCCTATCTGGGAGAGACCTTTTCAGGTCTGCACCTGCTGTGCCTGATGTACGTGGGTTTTAAAATATACGATCCGTCCGTCAACTGCGGCCTTGACTTTGGCGAGGCTTACAAGATGGCGCTAGAAGCGCATAAAGCAAACATTCATTAATCAGGAGATTCAATGAAAGAGCTCATGAAAAAACTCAGTTTGTTCGCCAAAGAACGCGACTGGGAACAATTTCATTCACCCAAAAACCTTTCAATGGCTCTTGCCGTTGAAACAGCAGAGATCATGGAGCACTTTCAATGGTTAACTGAAAAACAAAGCCGTAATCTCGATCAAAAGACACTTGAAAAAGTGAAAGATGAAATTGCCGACACTCAAATTTATCTCGCGCGCCTTGCGGACCAGCTTGGCATTGATCCAATTGCAGCAGCAAATGAAAAACTGATAAAGAATGCAAATAAATACCCCATTGATAAGGCTAAAGGTTCAGCGAAGAAATATACGGAATTATAAAAAAGTATTTGGCATTGAGACCATTATCAGAGAGTCAATACTCTATATTAACGGGGCTAAGTCTGTGATTGTTTATTCATCCACAAAAGCACAATTTCAAAATGATGTCATGACAAATGATATTGGCAATATCATTTACGATACCTACAAGACTGCGACTGGTAGAAAGACAGGAAAATCTGAAATAGATTCTTGGATCAACTCGCTACAATATATGGACCGCGTATTGGCTGATGATGATATTCCTGGTGATGCAGGTGTGGCGATTGAGTATCATATCCCGCAATCTTCTAAACGCATCGACTTTATATTGACTGGCATAGATGAGCAAGATCGTGAGTCAGCTATTCTTATAGAACTCAAACAGTGGCAACGGGCGTCCTTGACATCAAAAGATGCGTTAGTTAGCACACGGTTTCAACACGGGCTAAAGGAAACACTTCACCCATCGTATCAAGCGTGGTCATATAAACGGCTTCTGGAAGATTTTAACCAGACCGTACAAGAGGAAAAAATCCAGCTATATCCATGTGCATATCTTCACAATTATGATCATGACAACGTTATTGCTAACGATTTCTACAAAGAGTACATCCAAAAAGCACCCCTTTTCCTTAAAAAAGATGCTCTCAAACTTCGTTCTTTTATAAAAGCGAATGTCAAATATGGCGATAAGAAGCATATCATGTATCGCATTGATCATGGCAAGATAAAACCGTCAAAGAATCTTGCTGATCAACTCGTGTCCATGCTCCAAGGCAATCAGGAATTTGTAATGATAGATGATCAGAAAATCGTCTATGAAACAGCCATGAAACTAGCCGTGAAATCTTCTGAAAAGAAAAAGAATGTCTTAATAGTTGAGGGAGGTCCAGGCACGGGAAAGTCAGTGGTGGCAATTAATCTGCTTGTTGAACTCACAAAACGCGAAATTGTTGCGCAATATGTTACTCGTAATTCTGCACCCCGGCAAGTATACGAAGCCATGCTCACCGGTTCATTCAAGAAATCACACATCTCAAATATGTTTAATGGATCTGGTACTTATTATGAAATGCCAGCAAGCAGCATTGATTGCTTGATTGTTGACGAAGCGCACCGGCTCAATGAGAAATCGGGCATGTTTAGTCATCTTGGTGAAAATCAAATTAAAGAAATAATCAACGCTAGTAAGTCCAGTGTATTCTTCATCGATGAGGATCAGAGGGTCACGCTCAAAGACATCGGCGACAAAAAACAAATCCGCCGTTGGGCAAAAGAGTTAGGTGCAAAGGTTGCTGAACTTAAGCTTGAGTCACAATTTCGCTGCAATGGTTCTGATGGTTACCTTGCCTGGCTGGACAATACGCTACAGATTAGAAAAACGGCAAATGACATACTCAAGTCTGATGAATATGATTTCCGCATCGTAAATAGCCCATCAGAATTGCACAACTTGATTCGCGAGAAGAACATGGAAAATAACAAGGCCCGCTTGGTTGCAGGTTATTGCTGGAAATGGATAAGCAAACGTGATCCGCGGCTCAAGGATATTGTTATTGACGATTACAGGGCGACATGGAATCTGGACACCGATGGGCAAGCTTGGATTATCAAACCTGATTCAGTCAGTGAGGTTGGATGCATCCATACATGTCAGGGTTTAGAATTAGATTATGTTGGGGTTATCGTTGGACCTGATCTGGTTGCCCGAAAGGGTGAAATTATTACAAAGCCTCAAGAACGAGCCAGTACAGACAGATCAATTCACACCTGGAAATCATTGATCAAAAAAGAACCTGAATCTACTAAAATACGTCTTGAAGCTATCATTAAGAATACTTACCGTACGCTCATGACCCGTGGGCAAAAAGGGTGTTACGTCTATTTTGTTGATGAAGAAACGAGACTATACTTTACGAGCTGCATTCAGGCACCAGAATTTAAAAAAGAAATCATGTTGACTGCATCAATGACCGAAGAAGCCAACGTTGCTGTTTTGCTACCATTCAGGCGTTTATCACGCGAGGAGATCCTACCTTTCAAAAATTGTATACCGCTGTATGACCTCAAGATAGCAGCAGGGAAATTTAGTACTGAACAACGAGTTGATGATTTATTTGATATTGATTGGGTTGAGCTTCCGCAGGCTTTTCGCCCTAGTCGTGACCTTTTTATTGCTCAAGTTGTTGGAGAATCCATGAATCGACGCATTCCCAATGGGTCATGGTGTCTATTCAGATTTAATCCTGAAGGAACCCGCCAAGGAAAGATAGTCCTTGCTCAACACAGAGAAGTTGCCGATGCTGACAACGGCGGACAATTCACAGTTAAGAAATATGAAAGTAAAAAAAGACTTCTCCCAGACGGTTCTTGGCGGCATTCTTCAATTACCCTACGACCTGATACAACCACACCAGGATATGAACCTCTTGTCTTCACTGAAGAAAAGGTAGATGATGTCAAGGTGATAGCAGAACTAATTGCTGTGCTTGGTTGATCGATGTGCCGCCTACGGCAAAACGACCTTTAAAACCGAAGCCGAACGTGTTGCGTTTTTATTTGAACTCTACCAGAAATACACCAGCCTCTTCGCGCCGGAAAAACCCAAACGCCGCAAAAAAGGCTGAAATATTTTTGTGTGGTATCTTTGTAATCTTAATCATCGAAGGAGTCATATCAAATGAAAGTATTACTGGTTAACGGCAGTCCGAACAAAAAAGGATGCACCTACACAGCCCTTTGTGAAGTGGAAAAGGAATTGAACAGGCAGGATATTGAAACGGAAATATTTTCCATCGGGAAGAAGCCCCTCAGGGGATGCACGGCCTGCGCGAAATGTCTGGAGCTGGGCAAGTGCGTGTTTGACGATGATGTCGTCAATGTCGCGCTTGATAAAGCCGGTAAATCGGATGGTTTTATTTTCGGTTCTCCTGTTCACTATGCGGGAGCTTCCGGTTTTATAACGTCATTTCTGGATCGCTGTTTTTTCGCCGGAAGCGACAGGTTTGCCTACAAACCCGGAGCGGCCATCGTCAGCTGCCGGCGGGCCGGCTCTACCGCGGCATTGGACCAGCTCAATAAATATTTTACCATCAGCAACATGCCGGTTGTTTCATCGCAGTACTGGAATATGGTGCATGGCAACACGCCGGAGGAGGTCCTTCAGGATCTTGAAGGATTGCAGACCATGCGGGCGCTGGGCCGGAATTTGGCCTGGCTTTTAAAATCAATTCAAGCGGGCAAAAAAGCGGGAATTGCTCCGCCGGAAACGGAAGAGCGGATATGGACTAATTTCATCAGATAATTATTACGATGTTGCGTCCTTCTTCCGACGATGGCGAAAAGACATATTTTTTGAAAGCGAACCCAGAGAGAAAATCAAAAGCATTAACGCTTCATGAAGAGAGATCCCTATGAATACCCGATTCGGACCCATCAAAGTGATACCGGGAGAAGATCAGTGCAGATTTCCTTATTGTACGTCTCTGTTTATTGATGATGAAGTTAAGGTTCTCATTGATCCGGGTGCAGGCTTAAAAACGCTTACTGCCCTGAAGCAGGAAACGTCCATAGACCTGGTGATCAACACCCATTATCATTTTGATCACATCGTGTATAATTATCTTTTTGATCAAGCGCGGCTTCTCATCAATGAGAAGGAAGCGCCATGTTTTCGGGAGAGAAAGAACTTGGGAGCTCTCCTGGGCATGGACGAGGTTTACGGCCCGGATTGGGTCGATGGGTGGCTCGCCAGGATTGCAGACCCGGCAACGGAGCAGAGCCCGTTTTCCCCGCAGAACAGACACGAATGGTGGCTGTCCACCGCCAAGGTGGATGGAGAATACCGGTGGGGCGATGTCCTGGATTTCGGCAAGACCAGGATGGAAGTTATCGGAACACCCGGCCATTCGAAGGGTTTCAGCTGCATGAATTTCCCTGATCATGGGGTCATGTATGTCGCGGACATCGACCTGACATCTTTCGGACCGTGGTATGGCGGTTCTGACAGCGATATCGATCTCTTCATGGCCTCGTGTGAGAAAATCAAAACGATCGATTGTGATTATTTCATAACAGGACATGAAGCGGGTGTTTTAAGCAGAAAAGATTTTCTGGCCGGTCTGGACAGGTTCATCGAAATCCTTGATCAGCGCGACAGGAAGATTATCTCTGTCCTGCAAAGACCGTTGTCCTTGCGGGAAATTGTCGGTCAAGGTCTTATCTACAGCCGTAAATACCATGTCGATGCATGGATCTACATGTGGGAATTCATCATGATCAAAAAACATATCCGGAGGCTGATCGACAAGGGACAGATTAACGACTTGGGCAACAGCTTTATCAGCGGAGGTCCTTATGTGTGATACCTGCGGAATCGGCCCGGAACTCACCGGCTCCGGCATCAGCATCTTTGGAAAGAACTCGGATCGGGAAGCTGACGAAGCCCAGCTGGTTCTGTCCGTACCGTCAAAAACTTATTCGTCAAAAGAAGATCTGCAATGCACTTACATTGCCATTCCCCAGGCTGGCTCGACGCATGCCATGGTCCTTTCCAAACCTTTCTGGCTCTGGGGCGCGGAGATGGGTGTAAACGAAAAAGGCGTGGTCATCGGAAACGAAGCCTTATTCACCAAGGTCAAACCGGAAAAGGCTCCGGGGCTCATCGGCATGGATCTCTTAAGGTTGGCTCTGGAAAGAAGCGCCAACATCGAAGAGGCGGCACAAATGATCATCGAGCTTTTGAAAAAGTATGGACAGGCGGGGCCTTGTGGATACCGCGACAAGCAGTTCAATTACATGAACTCGTTTATCATCATGGACAGGCAAGGCATCATCAAACTGGAAACAGCGGGCAGAGATTATGCGCTTCAGCGTCTTGGCGGTTATGCCGTGATCTCCAACGGAATCACCATCGCCAAAAACTGGGATGCATCATCACTGGCAGAAGGTGCGGATTTCAGTAAATTCAGCGATCCTTTCATGACTTATTTTTCGGGAAGCGCTTTTCGCAAAGACCACAACCAGGCTTCCATCCTCAAGGCAAAAGGCGCCATCGGCGCAACCGATGTCTTTGCCCTGTTGAGGGACCACTTTGCCGACGCGCCGGCCAAAGGCTTCAACCGCGATGTGTGTATGCACGCATCCGACCCGCTGATTCGAAAGTCTCAGACAACAGGCTCCCTGGTTGTGGAATTACACCCCAATGACCAGTTCAGAATATTTGTTGCCGGAGGGTCTGCTCCCTGCCTGACCGCGTTCAAACCATTGATACCCGCAGCGCACATCCGGGATCTCAGCATCGGGGCCGGTCATTATTCCGATCAATCATTCTGGTGGAGGCATGAGGCCTATCACATGAACGCGATCCTGCGCTATGAAATCGTCAGGCCCCTGGTTTCAAAATATATTCTGGACAGGGAATCTCAGTGGACGGCCCGCCTGCCCGCTCATGCCTGGAACAGCGCAGATCCGCTATTGACTGAAACTTCTTCCGAAGCATTCAGGGAATCGGACCGTCAGGAAAAAGCCATGATTGAGCGGATGAAAGATATCAAAAAGACTGCATCCAGTCTGTCCGCCTGGTTTTGGAAGCGTATGGCTCGCCGATCAGGAGTGCCCCTGGTATGATCTGCCAGATAAGGAATTCCGGGGTAAGGTCAACAGCTTGACAAGCCATTCCAACCAACCTATACTTTCTTCCACGAAAGCAAGTTTCTATCAAATATCAAGAAAATGGAGGCACTGTGAATATTTACATCGATTATAACAAACGCATCAAAAAGATACAGGAAGAAATGAAGAAGGCCGATCTCGATGTCTTCGTTGGCACGCGAACGGTAAGTTTAAGCTATGTGGCCGGCGCTTTCATTCCCTGGAGAAGCGCAGTGGTCGTATCGAAAGACGGATACATAGGTCTCATTACTATGCTGATCGACTGTGAGCGATTGAAGAATGAATCCTGGTTAAGCAATATTTCACCCTACGCTCCTCTGCCCGGTATGGACCTCATGGACCTCATCATACACTTCATCAAGCAGAATGGCGCAGAACATGGAAGAATTGGCGTGGAGCTTGGCCATTCGCCTCGCGGGAACACAGGATATTTGTTCGCCACGGAATACGAATTGTTAAAAAATGCACTGCCGGAGGCAAAATTTGTCAACGCCCTCAATGTGGTGGACAGAGCCTCCTATATCAAAGAACCGGGCGAAATCAAGCTTCTGCGTCAGGCCGCCGCCATGGCGGACGCCGCCATAGATTGTGTGAAAACTTCTATAGAGATCGGCATGACTGAAACTCAAATAGCCGGCATCGGCGAAATGGAACTGCGCCGTCTCGGCAGTGAATATCACTGGGCTGTTACCGGATCATCGGAGATAGCATCCGGATACCGGGCAACGTATGGCATGAACGGGACAACCCAGCCCACCCAGAAAATAGTGCAGACAGGTGAAAATATCATCGTCGATTTGCATCCGCTTTATCAGTTATATCCTTCAGATCTAGCCCGCAATTTCATTTTAGGAAAGCCGTCTCCGGAACAAAGGAAACTGGCCGATGCTTATCTGACGACAGCGGAAACGATTGTCCGGAATTTCAAGGCAGGGGAAAAAGTCGGCGATGTTCACAAGGCGGTCATGGATCGAGTGACTGAACTTGGGTATGCCCAGTACACGATTCCCTCTTTTGGTCACGGACTCGGAGTATTCGGTCACGAATGGTATCCGGCTATCATCAGCAACGATGAATTCCGCGATGTTGTTCTGGAAGAGAATGTTGTCGAAGTAGCTTTCCTGGCCATGAGCGTTCCCGGGGTATGCGGCATGAGATTAGAATGCCCGGTTCTGGTTACAAAGGATGGCGGAGAAATGCTCTGCAAAACGCCTTTGGAGCTGACAGTGATTGATATTTAATATATAGATCCATCCTCAATAGATGCGCAAGGCGGTGCGGATGACGGCAACGATTCCTGAAAAAATAATCGATTTCCATGTCCATTTATTCCCGGACAAGCTTTTTGACGCCATCTGGAATTCCTTTGTTAAAAATTATAACTGGAACATCATTCATCAATATTATTACAGGGAATGCATCACGCGTCTGAGGCAAGCAGGCGTCGGCGTCATTGTGTATTCCAACTATGCCCACCGTGCCGGCATCGCTGAAGGGCTAAATCGGTGGAACACAGATATTCTAAAGGAATATGAAGACCTCTACTGCTTCGCAGCGTATCACCCGGACGATGATCATGCGCTGGAAATGGCGGAGCGGCTTCTCGAAAATCCGAAGATCCTCGGTTTCAAACTCCAACTCCTTGTCCAGAATTTTTATCCGTATGACGAGCGGCTCTTTCCCCTGTACGAGATGATTCTTCAAAAAAATAAACACCTATTGTTGCACACAGGCACAGGACCCGTGGGCAATAAATATGTCGGTCTTGAACCTTTTCTGAAGGTGCTCGAAAAATTCCCGGAGCTGCCCGCAACGGTTGCCCACATGGGGGCGCATGAATACAAAGGTTTCATCGGACTCCTGGACCGGTATCCGGGATTGTACCTGGATACCGCCTTCTGTTTTTTGCCGCCGCCGTATGACGGATATAACCTGGGCCCCGATTATCTCGAAAAATATCAATCAAGAATTTTATATGGATCGGATTATCCCAACCTGATAACGCCGTGGGAGGCGGAGGTTGAAAACCTTCTGAAAATGAATCTCTCGCAGGAATTTTACGATAAAATTTTTCATGATAACGGCATGGCACTGATCCGTTCCCTGACGGGAAATCCGGAGGCGCCGGATTCATACAAGCAACGCTTATAATTTACTATGGTTATGTGCAAAATCTGTTAGAAAAACTCATAAAACCTATTCAACTTGTTACTTCTCAAGTAAATCAACTCCGGTCGGAATGGAGATTCCATACACTGCCAATTGAGAAGAGCTTTTGGTTGAATCTGGTGCTTCAAAAGACATTTGCGCGAAGGTTTTCTGGCCTATACTTGACTTAACGTGCAGTGTCCAATCAATTCCTGTCTTGACAACCGCTTCACGTGCGATTCCGCATACGCTACTTGAAAAATAAGTTGTAGATTTCCATTTGAATTGTGGTATCCGAAATCACTGATGAGCAAAACTTTTTATAATTTTTGCTCATTTAACCAATTCAATATTATGTCTGCCGCATCCTTCCAACGATCCTCAAGCATCACGTCATGAGCTGTGTTAGAAAGCATCTGTGCTGTTGAATGATATGCATTAGCCGTTGCTTCCATTTGCCTTTGAGAGAAGATCATGTCATTTATGGCTCCAATCAGCAATATGGGATCGCTCACCTTGCGTGGTTTGGGTAGACAGAATGTCATATCTAAAAAGCCTCTGAACGATTCGTCCTGTAATTTTTTGTAATATGTCTCTAGCTTCGCGGTAGATATATTTTCCGAAAAGAAAGCCTCGCGTGCCAGTTCAGGAGTGCCTATTACTGGATACAGGCTCATGGTTGACAATACCTTTAGTAAAATCAAAAAATGGCGTTTTGCTATCCCCAACGTTGTCATTATTACGCCTGTAGTTGGAACAGGAGCCAATAAAACTGCAGCAGGTACTTTATGAGACTCCAAATATTTCTGAACGATCAATCCGCCCATCGAATGCCCTACAAGAATGGGAATTTTATGTATTTGCTCAACTATCTGCGAGACGTCATCCACATAATCCGAAATGCTCCACCAACGCAGACCTTCACGTCCTTCGCTATTTCCGTGCCCGCGAAGACTTAAAGCATATGCATCATATCCCTTAGAGGCAAAGTAAGGTAAAAAATATTCTTCCCAGCACCATGCGCCATGCCACGCCCCATGGATAAACAAAATAGGGGTCGATTTGTTTCCGTTTTTCGCTGGATGCCTTATTAATTCGATTTTCATGGATTGCTCCTTAATCCTATTTCAATGTTAAAATACAAAACCCCGTCTCTTTTCAGAAACAGGGTTTCAATAATCTCTCCATGGCATCACCCTTCTTAAAAGGGTTTAAATTGGTCGTTAACCGATTGACAACTCCTTGTGCCGCGTCAAAGCCTATCTATCTTGATGAAAGCATAGGGCGCAAAATCAGTCGGCTTTACTTCTGCAACAACTTTCCCAGGCAACATGGTGTTGTTACCCCTCATATATATGGCACCCAAAATTTTGACGATTTCAACCTCTTCCCAAGGGTCGTTATCTGAGGGCTTGAAAGCAATCTCAGCTTCCCCAAACTGCATTTCTTTAGGTCTAAATACAGTGTCCTGTTTCACCAGCCGGGGGTTATAGTCAAACGCTCCGTCGCCTTCCGGTGCAGGAAAATATTTAAAATTATATGTCGTGAACGTCATTGATCCGTCTTCAGACATGGGAGTGGCTGCGAGAAGATCCTGCATTGCTGGGTCATTGAAGTTGCCGGTTAGCCTAGCACTAATTTCCATAAAGCGGGGGCCACCTCGCTCGGTCCATCCTTCTATAGTATCACCATCTTTCTTGTAATGAATATCTCCTATTTTTTTTGGAAAACCGAAAATCTCCCGTCCGTAAATCAAGGCCATATCACTTGTGACGGGCATGGCAAGGCAATATCCTCCTTCTTCCCCGTTGAATGTCGCTTTAATAAATAACGCAGTTTCCTTGTAGGTTACGCCAAAATTGGTGCTGGGATAAAAGGCGACAAATGCGTATGCGATCGGATGGGGTGCTGGTTTAAGAGGTGGCGGTAGAAGCTTTGCAATGATTTCCGGTTTAGTTTCCCAGAAAATGGATAACATTTGCGCATCATAAAAATCAATTGTTGCCGGAGTATTTGCAATGATCTGTGCTGGTGTCTTTACGAATCCCATTTTTTACCTCCTGTTTCTTAGAAAGTTGACGGATGTAAAAAGCGTTAGGTTGATAAGTTTACTGGGATAACAAGACAAATGGCGTTTAATTAATGCTCCCTTGAGGATGGAAAGTCAAGGAGGAAAATTGCCGCCATTTTTAGCAAAGATTACCGTTTCAAAGGGTGTATGCCAGCCAAAATTACTGGACGCATGGTAGGAGGAAGACATCGTTAAGCTTTGAAGTCACTTACAATTCCATAATTTTATGGGAAGATTAAAATTGTAGATTACCATTTGAAAGGTGCAAAAAAGGCAGAGCCATTTCCGACCCTGCCTTCAACTCCCTTTTCGCCCGTCCGGTTTTCGGGGGCTCAGTTTTTAAATTGCCGCATCGCGTCGCCAGAGACGTTTCTGCACTGAGAAATAAAAATGGCAGAACTCTATCTCTAAATGTGGTAAATTTTTTAGGGCTTGTAAGGGGGCATTATAGTTCGTCATGGATTATTAGACTACTAGCAGAGTACTCAAGTAACCAGTGAGCTCAGTGCGATCTTATAGAGCGGGCAATGCAAAAGATGAGATCATTAATGATAATTGGTACCATTAATACGTAGAAAGGAGAATATCCATGAGCCAGAACCTTTATCTAGAGATGGCAGCACGTTTGCACGCCCCAAAATCTAAAATCCTACCCAGGTTATTGCAAATTCTTGCAGATGAGACCGATATACAGATACTGCTTGCGTTACCCGCTGACATCCCCACACTGACAGACAAACTTCATCTTAATGCTGAAATACTGGAAAACAGGCTTCACGAACTTTACCTGAAGGGTATTGTATTAGTTTCCAGAAGAACTTCTCCACCAACATATCGAACTGTGAGAGAGGTCATCCATTTACACGATACTAGCGTGCAATGGAAAAAGGCACCCAAAGAATTTCTTGATCTATGGCAGCAATGGGTTGAGACGGAATTTTTGGAGATGTCACGGGAAATGGAAACCGTTCTCAAGGGTAGTAAGCCCCCGACAAGAATCATAGCGGCCAATATTTGGGTTGAACCAAGGTCGGAAGTTATGCATTTTGACAGCATCAAGGAAATTGTCAACAATGCAAGAAGCCTAGCGGTTCTTCCCTGCACATGCCGTATTAAGGCTAAAAAGTGCAACCACCTTCTGGAGGCATGCATCGTCTTGAACAAGTCTGCCGACTATAATATTGAAAGAGGAACCGGTAGAAAAATAGATGCACAGGAGGCTTTAGAAATTTTCAGAAAATGCGAAAAGGAAGGCCTCGTGCATTTAACTGGCGCAAACTCCCAAGATGACCCCGGTCCCCTTTTATGCAATTGCTGTCCCTGCTGCTGTATGGGGCTGTCATTAATCATGCATGGTCTGACATCATTCCACGATCCTTCCCGTTTCCGTGCCGATATTGATAAATTAGAATGTAACGGCTGTGGCTCTTGCCATGACCGCTGTAACTTCGGTGCTATAGGATGGGAGGATGGTGAAGGGAGTACTGCCGTTATCCATGCCGAAAAGTGTATGGGGTGCGGCTTGTGCCAGTCCCAATGTTCCTTGAATGCAATAAAAATGATCGAATTGAGACCCAAGGACTTCATACCAAAGACCGGTGCTTCAATATACTAGCCGGGGGTCCCGACGTCCTCCATCAAACAGATTTTGGCTCACCTGCACGAAAGATGCATTTAAGAAACTTGGACCAGTAACGGGTGCTATACGGGATGATAAAAAGTTCTCACTTGAAAGCATATATTCTGATGGAAATGATGAGCTTCTCCATTACAGTCAACTATATTTAATTCCTCCCTCAATAAAACATGTTTTACGGCTCAGCATGACAAAAATGGTACGAATTAGTTTATGAGCTGTGGCCAGGACCGCTTTTTTATAAGGCAGTCCGTCT
>Ga0116155_10000745_pt1 | contig 25082 bp, 22 predicted proteins | sample AD_UKC032_MetaG_FD_89890 | JGI IMG/M metagenome (GOLD analysis project Ga0116155, IMG submission 89890) | Active sludge microbial communities of municipal wastewater-treating anaerobic digesters from USA - AD_UKC032_MetaG | ecosystem: Engineered > Bioreactor > Anaerobic > Digestate | place: USA...
TCAGACCCTCAGACCCTCAGACTCTCAGACTCTCAGACCCTCAGACCCTCAGACCCTCAGACCCTCAGACCCTGAGACTTTCAGACCCTCAGACCCTGAGACTTTCAGACCCTCAGACCCTCAGACCCTCAAGCCTTCTTGTCTTCAACCGGCTCGTCGTCGTCCCTGTCCCTGAGTTTTTCCTTCACCTCGGCGAATGTGGCCTTCATTGTATCCCAGATCGAATCGGCTCCGTCCTTGACTGCATCCCATGCCTCAGCGCCTGACTCCTTAAGATCCTTAAGCTTTGACTTGCCCTCATCCATTTTCAGTTCGAGCTTGTCAATATTCTCCTGGTACTTGAGTTTCTTTTCAGCTGTTGCGTTCTTTGCCTTTTCCCTCAGCCTGTCAATATCTGACCTCCACTCATCAAGCTGTGACTGGATCTTCTGCTGGTAGGTTTCTTTCTGTTCCTGGTTTTCCATTGCTATTGTAATTTGGTGATTATTATAATTGTGATGCAATTAATGCTCAGTATGATTTGACAGTGTTCAGCTTTTCAATGAACCGCTGTACAACTGCCTGCTGTGCGTCTATCTTGGACTTCATGATATCCTGCTCATTCTCATTTCTTGGAATCGACCTGTCAGCCTGGTCTATGGCCGATTTTGCCTTGCCGATTTTGCTCTCACCCTGGCTGATCTCTTTCTGAAGCTTCTTGCGACGCTTCTCCAGCTCCTGAACCTGTGCATCCATGGCATCCCTTCCGGCACCAACAGGCATCGCCATCATCTCATTGTTCTTGTTTATGATTTCGTTTGACAGAAGACTGAGCTCATTATGCTTTACAAGCAGTTTTTCCTGCTCGTCATTCACTGTATTCCTCTTGCTCTTTGCAGTCTTCTGCGAACGTGCCTTGCTGCTCTGAAGACTGCCAAGGTCCTTGTTCAGATCACGGAGTATCTTCTCCTCAACAGATAGTTCTTCCTTTATGAAGTCTATATACTGCGTCTTTGCAAACTCTTTAAGGTAGTTCTTCGCAGATGTCAGCTGGATGTCTCCTGATGCGGCCTCTATATACTGATCCTTCTTAAGTTCAATTGAAACCATAAGCCGGGTCAGCGTGTCTTCATTCATCAGCCGGCTGTATATATTCACCGGTGCAGGAGAAATTTCCTTGATGATGGCACCGAAGATCGTCATCTCACCGTTTTCTGTTTGCACCTTTGATTTGGTACCGTTCTCCTGGTCTTTTATCCAGTTCTTTAAAACCTTGTCATAGTTGGCTTCGGGGATTGTAACGTTGAACCCGGGATAAAGATAGTTACCAAACCTGACGCTGTCCTCAAGCACCTTGATCGGCTTTTGTCCGAAAAGGCCCGGCGCAGCAATTATCAGAGCCAGGCATAAAATAAGATAAGATCGTTTCATCTGGAATTAGTTTAGAACAACAATCAAAGGTATATTATTTTCCTGAAAATCTACACTTTTAAAGCGTAATAATACTGTCCCCGGGGTCTCTTATTCCTGATGAGAACCTGTAACTGCAAGGGTTGCCCTCTCTCCCTCCCTGATGATCTCTGCAGCCTTGTAGAAATCATATGTTCCAAAGGATTCCTTTGATATGCGGACCATTATATCTGTCCGGTAGTTGCTGAGAGTAAGTGCGGCGATCTGGTTCAGCATGATGCTTATGCTGCGGTTGTTGAGGTTGAAGATACCGATGTCATCCTTCCTGTCTTTAGGAATGTGCTTGCCGGCATGAGCATTGATTTTTCCAATCCACCTCAGATATCCTTCACCCTTTGCCTCCACGTCCTCCGGAGGCACGGCAAACACATGAGGGATATCCGCGTTTACATCCACGACTGCTAGCAGGTCGCCCTCATGCCGTACCACCCTGTTGATGGGGATCGGATTGACAAGCCCCCCGTCAACATAATAGTCGCCCCCCAGCTTATACGGCTGGAAAAAGGTAGGAATGGATATTGATGCCCTGATTGCGTTGAACAGGCTGCCGGAGGTGAAGATCCTCTCCCTGCCTCTGATAACATCTGTTGCAATTGCGCAGTAGGGTATGGGAAGATCCTCAATCCTGCGGTCAGGGACTATTTCCTTCAGTTTCTCAATTATCTTCGTTCCCTTTACAAGACCCCTTCTGCTGATACTTATATCGGTGAGTTTCAGGACTTCCACTACGTCAAGCCCGCTGACCCAATCTTCAAATTCTCCAAGCCGGCCTGCTGCATGGATGCCTCCGATCAGGGCGCCCATAGAGGTGCCTGACACTGATGTGATTTTATAGCCCTGGCTCTCCAGCACTTTTATGGCGCCGATATGGGCGAAACCCCTTGCCCCGCCGCTTGAGAGGACCAGTGCCACATTTTTTCCCATGATTCTATCTGTTGCCTCTTTTTGCGTCCCTCACAAGTTCCTCTGACATGGCAAACAAGTACCTGAGATTCTCAACAGGAGTTCCGGGTGTCACCTCACAGCCTGCTGAAATAATGGCCCGGCCCCCTGCCTCGCGGAAGAAGTCACGGCAGCTGTTGCTTATTATCTCACTGTTACCGTCCTGTACAACGGATACCGGATCACTCTTACCGGAAAATACCTGCCCCGTGCCAAGCAGACCAAGTACATTGGTTACCGGTCCGGTCCGGTGGTCAATGTCAACGATATCTGCGCCGGTCCTTATTACCTCAGGAAGAATGGCTGAGATATTCCCGCAGATGTGGATCTTCGCAACAGCACCAAGTGAGTGGATGTGATCAACAAGCTGCTTCTCCCTTCCAAAACAGAATTCAGTGTAAAGCTCAGGCGAGATCAGGGAGCAGACCGAGTCACCTATCCCGATGCAGTGAGCCCCTGCCCTGACCTGAGGAGTGATGAAGGCGATAGCGCTTTCCGTAATGATATCCAGTGCCTTATGCACCTGATCCGGGTATTCGTACAGGTCAGTCATCGCCAGGGATATGTCCCTGATATCACAGTAAGCCGCAAGCGGACCCTCAACCCAACCGCTGACAAACAGGCTATCGCCGGTCTGCTGATGGTAGATGTCAATTTCCTTCACACGGGCTCTCATCCTGGCATGGTCACCGGGACGAAGAACCGACAACCGGTCAATGTCCCCAATCTCCATTATGGCATACTGCTCAACCTTCGGAAGCTCATCTTCAGGGTAGGAGAGAAGAGTTCCAAAGGCCTCTGCCTCGGCCCAGGGGTCTGACATTGTGTTGACCCAGTCAGAACTGAAATCTGCAGCACACCTGATATTAGCCATACACTTCTGAGCCGGATTAAGACAGAAGTCACGGTACCTGACACCTGCATGAAGCGCTGCAAAGCGCATCAGAATTGGATGGAAGGGGATACGGTCCTCGCCGCTGCCTTCAATGAATGCTAAAGTTCTCCTGAGTGAGTTCACAATATCAGTTTAAAAGGTTTCATACCCCGGCAATCCTGCTCTTGTACTCAGCCAGTGCTTCATCAAGCCTCTCCCTGGCTGTGTTGTCGCCTGGCACATTGTGACTCGGGTGAATGTAGAGCTTCACGCCTCTCTCAGCCAGAATCTCCGCAACGGTAGTGACTGTCATCCAGACACAGGTCACGAACGCCATAGTCGAAACAGGTCCTATCTTGTCATAGTGATTCTTCAGCTTCACGGAGGCATCCTCCAGCGGCGCACAGGTATCTACCACTATGTCCGCAATGTCAAAGATTGTCTTACCGGAAGAGTGCCTGGTCTTCTTTCCTCTGGCAGCGGCAGCTGACCCGAAGACAACAACCTTCATCCCCCTTTTCTTTGACTCGAGTGCAATATCAATGTTGACGTTGTTGATCCCGGAGTGGGAGAAGAGCCACATGGTGTCACGCTGGTCAAATGTATATCCTTTCATGATCTCAACACCGTACCCCTCAACCCTTTCAAGGAAGACAAACTGGTGAACTCCCATTTCGCCGGTGATGTGAGTGAAGAAACTGAGCGGAATCTCGATCATGGGATGGAACCCAACAAAACCGCCTATTCTGGGATACATCTCTTCTATCGGCAGGGTGGCATGACCGCACCCGAAGGTATGAACCCAGCGCCCGCATTCAATCGTGTCAGCCATGACCTCAGCAGCCCTGCGTATGTTATCAATCTGTGTGCCTTCGATGCGGTTCATCACATCCCTGGCATTGTTCAGCCATTCAAGTGCAAGCATATCCTACAGTTTTTATTGTTGGTTCATTTGTTGATTTTAAGTCTTTCAAATATAGCAGTTGCCATTAATACCAGAATTAGCAGCTCCGCGAATGTGAAAAGGGAGAGGTTCTTAATACCCCAGCTATCCGCAACGAGGCCCATGGTGTAATTTATCAGCATATTACCCAGCAGGGCAATCACAAGAACGAAGCTGAACGCCGTACCTGACAGGTTCGGATACCTGTTGCCTACGAGACCCAGCATTGTCGGAAATCCTGCCGCAAGACCTGCTCCAAGGAGAAAGAGCCCCGATGCAGCCGGAGCAACCGACTTGCTGAGGCTGAAGAGAAGCAGAGCCACAAGGGTGATAGCAAAGGAAACATGAAGTAGTCTTCGTTCGGGCATCTTTCTGAGCACACTGCCAATCAGCAGTCGCATCACTGTCATACCGGCTATGTATGCTGAAAGGCCCATCAGGGCTGCCTGTTGCGGTGCTGCAACCTCTTCCATGAGATAGGTGGTAGTCCAATTGTTTATCAGACCCTCAAAGGCACTCTGAAAGAAGAGGAAGAAGGCTATGAGCAACAGGGTGACATCCCTGAAGAGCCCTCCAACCTGCTTCAATGATATCCCCTCAGCCTGTTTTGCGGCCGGGAACCTGACAATTGTAAAGAGTACCCCCGCAGCCAGCGCCAGAATGCCTGTCGCAGCCACAATCGTCTCAAAATCAACGCTCTTCTTCAGCAGACTTAACAGCAGTGGCATCCCGAGTGCCCCGAGTCCGAAAAAGACTCCCAGCATGCTCAGGTCAGCACCCTTGCCTGAGGTGCTTATATCTGCCACAACGGCGTTTGTAGCGCCGTTTATGGCACCTCCCCCAAGACCGAACAGGAACACTGATGCTGTCAGTATCCAGGCAGTGTGTGTGAACGCAAGACCCTCAAAACCCGCGAACATGAGCAGCGCCGAAACAGCCAGAAGCGTCCTGTACCCGTACCTGTCACATACAGGCCCGAACAGGAGCGAACCTGCGATGACGCCTATCGGCAGGATGGAAAAGAGAGTCCCTGCCTCCAGCGCACCCAGCGAGTGTTTTATCCTGAGGTCAGGCAGAACGGAGCCAAGCATTATAAGGCCGATTCCGAAGAGCAGCATGCCCAGGCATGCCGACCAGAATACAAGTTTTCTGTTGTAGGTACCTTTCATGTCAGTCTGTTGGTTTGCTGAGGTGTTTCATGGCAAGGAATCCGGCACCGTAAACACCGGCGTCACCGGCCAGGGCCGATGGTTCAAAACTCACCTGCCTGATGCTTATAGGCTGAGCCCACTTCTCAGCTTCCTGCCTTATGGCGGGAATGAGCTCCACGGCAGGTCCGAAGACTCCGCCGCCGAAGATGATCTTCTCAGGATTGAACAGACTGACAAGATTTGCGCAGGCCATTCCCCAGTATTCAACGGCATTGTCAATTATTGATACGGCTGCAATATCCCCATTAACATGGGCATTAAAGACGTCCATTGTGCTGACCTTCTCACCCGGCCCTTTTCTTAACTCCCCCTGGTATTTGTCATGCCTCTTCAGGTACTCCGACGCCTGCCGGGCAATGCCCTCACCGGATGCGAAATATTCAAAGTTTCCGCAGATTGTATATTTGCTCTTATATGGTCTTGACAGAGCCATCCAGCCTATGGCACCGGCGATGTCATGTGACCCGCGAAGCACTTCGCCGTTGACTGTGATGCCTGCACCGATGCCTGTACCAACAGCAAGATAAATTGCATCCCTGCACCCACATGCGTTACCCTTCCATATCTCTCCGGAGATGTAACACGACCTGTCGCTCTCTATTACAACCGGTATCTCCTCTGCTATTGTCTTTGTCTCACGAAGGAGGGGATAGTCATCCCAGCCAGGAATATTTGGTGCCCATACAGTGCCTTTCTCACGCCTGCTGATTCCCGGGACTGAAATGCCAATGGCTTCAACCGGATCACCTTCGGCGTCTGCCGAGGCAATCTTCAGTGCGGCGGTGACGGTTATCAGTTTCCCAACCTCTGCTCCCCTGCGGTTATCTAGGGTTTGAGTCTCCCTTCCCCGCATGTTTCCGCTCCGGTCGAAGAGCGCGAAGGCAACCTTCGTTCCTCCAAGGTCAATTCCAAGCAATGACATGATATCAATCCTTTAGTTCTGTCTGTCCTTTAAAGCATAATCCCTTCAGCCTCATCTCACTGTCAATAATCAGGAGATCGGCCCTGGAGCCGGGTGTGATGACCCCCCTGTCAGCTGCCCTGATCAACCGTGCAGGGTATAGTGTTGCCATCCTGATGGCTTCATACTTATCCATGCCGGCATGGAGGATGCAGTTTCTGACTGCATCGAGCATGGTCAGCTTGGCCCCTGACAGGGTCCCGTCAGGTAAGGTGTAACGGTCTTTCTGCTTCACGTGCATGTATGCTCCCTGATCATTCTCCTCAACTGCATCCGAGACAAGGAAGAGCCTGTCCTTCATTACCTTCTTGGCTATGGCTACCATCCCGTAGGCAACATGTATGCCATCGGCAATGATGCTGGCACATGCGCTTTCAGAGATGAATGCCGCCCCGGGCAGTCCCGGATCACGGTGATGCAGGGGAGACATCGCATTAAAAAGGTGGGTGGTTGTCTCTATGCCCATCTCAAACCCCTGAGATGCCTCCCTGAAGGTGGCATTGCTGTGACCTGCCGCTACAGTGATACCGTTCTCCCTGAGTATGCTGATAACCTCCGGCGGGCATGTCTCGGGAGCCACTGTCATCATCCGGATGGTGCCGCCGGCCTCCTCAAGCATTGAAGACACATTTCCAGGCGTCGGTTTTTGTATCAGATCAGGTGCATGCGCCCCGCGCCTGGCGAATGAGATGAAAGGACCCTCCATATGAAGACCAAGCAGGGCTGGATGGGTTGAATCCTGGACAGTACGGAAGGCAGCACGGTACACAGCAGGTGCGTTGGTCGGCAAGGCCAGAAGGAAACCTGTTGTACCTGTTGAGACGATTGATTCTGCGATCCTGACCAGCGCTTCCTCTGTGGGATTTGATGAAAAGAGATACCCTCCCCCTCCGGCAATCTGAAGGTCTATTAGTCCCGGAATCACCAGGTGGCCGCCGCAGTCTATCCGAATTACACCGGCCGGATCGGCATCCCTGTCGGCGAACCCGGAAATGCGGTCACCCTCAGTTATAAGAACCTTGTTGTCAACCAGCTCCGTACCGGTGAAAAAAATTCCATTGTAAAAAAGTGTTCGCATATCAGGATCCTGGTTAAATCTCTTCATTCTGCTGATATTCATTCAAATAAGTGCCTGAGAAGGTTTGCTGACACGAATGATCGTTTTCTGAACCTGGTCATCAGTTCGTCATTGATGACCTGCAGCCTCTCAGCCAGTTCGCTGACTCTGAAGAAACCCCTGCTGCCATTGCCACCAAAGAAGGCTGATCCGTAAACACTCATCAGGGTGCGCCCGTCACTGAACCTGGCAGGGGTCAGCTTCTTCCCCAGTCTTTTGTATTCAGGTGCGAACACCCTGAAAATCTTTCGTATATCGCTCCGTGATGCTATGTGGTAACCGCAACCGTCACATCGGCATGCGGTGAAATATTTGTTGCGGAAAAGTTCCTTCGGGGCTGTTGATGCGCAGTTGGGACATTCAATACCCTCAGCGGTTGCGCCGGCGGAGTTTTCAAAAAGTGCTTCAAAACCCGGCCGGAACGGGGAGATTACATTCGTGTACTGAACCACCCTGAGCGTCTGCCTGATGATCATGTACAGATAGAAAAGCAGGAGGAAATTGAACCAGGGACTGAATGCAAGGGCATCAAATACTCCGTGGAGCACGCTTGCGACCATCAGTGCTAGGAAAACAGTGCTGAAAGGTTTGTTCTCCCTCTTGTACCTGTACCATGCGTACCCGATTATCACACTGAATGAGATGTGCGCCGGTGTGCTGATGAACGCCCGGTAGACAAGCAGGTACTGGCTGTTTTCCCCGGTATTGGCGTAGAAATAGTTTTCAATTATCGAAAAACCAAGTGCTACACATGCCATATAAATGACACCGTCAGTGAGCTCGTTGAACTGCTTTCTTATGAATCCATAAACTACTATCAGCCCCAGCAGCTTCGCAAATTCTTCCACCGGCCCTATAATAAGGAAAGAGCCAAGAGTGGTGCTTATTGCAGCATCATCCAGCCCGAAGAGCCTCAGAAATTCATAAAAACCGAGGGCCACCAGCACTGAGGTTATACCGCCCGCAAGGAAAGCCCAGAGCATTGCAAGGAAGGTCTCCTTTTCGTATATATCGAAGCTTCGGATCCACGCTATAATTATCAGGCCTATAATTGCTGACAGAAACGTGCTTAGATAAATAAAGCTCATAATCTGAACGGATAAGGTTAATCAATCCTGGTAAGTAGCGAATATACCGGTTTAATCGTTTGGAAGGTGGCCTGAATTCCTCATTTTACCTTAACAGGCAGCTCCAGCCTGTAAAATCTGGATTCCAGCGGCATGATTAATGCAGATCCTTCTGTCACCGTTTGTCCTGTGACATCAACCTCAGTTAATCCAAGCGGTTTTCCGGTCAGACCGCTCACAAGGCTGAGAGCAGTTTCCTTCCCGGCGGTTTCCCTGATGTGAAGGATGACAGAAGTGCCATCGATGCCGGGTGTGGCGCTTACAAGGATCACCCCGGCAGGCCAGCCTTCAACGAATGAACCCTCCCTCTTGCTGTCTCCCGGCCCGTTTCCCGGAAGAATCCTTGTCAGCAGCGGAACCCGTGCGCCCCATCCGAAACGGGATGCAAAACTGTCTGAGTTGTCTCCGGATGATGTAAGATAGTAGCTCCATGAATGACCTCCGCGCTGATCAGCATTGAAGTTGGTCACCCAATAGTTGTTCATAGGCCATGAAAAGAGATGGGTGGACTGCGGCAATGCCCCGGCTACATACCTGCCGGTGTTTATTGCCCCGAACTGCATCAGCGGCATCTCATTGCAGCCAAGAACAACCTGCATCTCAGCATTTCTGACAGAGGTGAAATTCTGTACTGTATACCAGTCATTTGATGACCCTTTGATCTGGTCAACGCCAGTCTCAATCACGCCTCCGGCAACCTCTGTATAATGTTTGCCGTCTGCTATCCCGAACGGGAACGCGATGTAAAAACTCTCAGGGTCGGTGATACTCCTTTTAACGATCGAAAAGGCCATTTCTATTTTTTTGTCCGTGTTGTGCAGCCTTACTTCAAAAGTAAACCCGCGCGGACCGATTGCTGTTTCTGTTTCCCCGCAGAACTTTAGAGTGTTCCATATTTCGCCGCCTGAAGCTGAATCAAACCAGACTGTATCCAGGGATTTTCGTGTGAAATCATTAAGCATCCTGTTTTCCATCTGCGACCGGTTGCCCAGCTGCTCAAGGATGAATTCCCCCAGGCCATATTCTGCCTTGTCGTCAATCAGTTCAGCTTCCAGTTCTTTGTCGTAAATCGATTTAATTGTTCCCTTAACCAGGTCACTCTTTATCCTGTACCACTGATTCTCCAGTATTTCCGGATTTGCGGGAGGGGCCGGCATTTCATAATCTTCCTGCCTTACGAGCAGCTTTTTGAAGCCGAACGGAGGTATTCCTTCAACCCACACAGCCCAATAGGTGCCGTCGGAGCGGTGGGAGAGAGGCTGAGTGGCCAGGCGTTCTCCGCTGCCGTCATAAACGGCAGCTCTCTTTCCCCTCGGGACAATCTGGTGGTCAATATACACTGTCGCCATTCCAGACCTGGTCCAGTTCAGAGTGTTGAAGACAAGAAGTGACGGGTCCGGCTCATTGCTGAAGAGGCTCTGCAGCAGCCCCATTGCAGATTCCTGCAGAGATGCAGTCCGCCTCACAGCTTCCCAGGCATATGATTCCTTGAGAGCCCTCTGTTCCATTGTTGGCTGGCTGAAAGGCTCCCTCACACTCTCGGAGTAACCTGTTGTGTGTTCCGTATAGAAAAGCAGCGCTTCATTTGCCAAGCTGATGTCTGTGGGGGTTTCGTCAGGGAGTTCAATACCTGCGACGGAAGCCATTGACAATCCTGCCATACCTGCTATCAGTGAGGTTGCAGCTGTACGCGTGGCCGCCACCTCGCGGGCTGATGCTCCGAAACCGTCAGTCCACCAGTCTGGCCAGGCACCTCTTATAACCGGAAATTCGCTGCCGTGACTGGTCTCCATTTCACTGAAAAACGCCAGTGCTGTTGAGGTTGTAAGCTGTGGCCATTCAAAGAGCTCATTCCATTTCAGGATCATCTCACTCATGATTGTCGAAGGGGGCGAATTGTCAGTCAGGTAGCCCGAGTGCTGTATTGCCATCTCGTCATAAGGATACCCCCTGGATGCAAGCCCGGTCAGGTAATTGAGCAGGTTATTCCTGAATTTGTCAAAATCACCCGTCTGTACCTCCATTACTGTATTGCCGGTCATATAGTGCTCAGCCCTGAATGCCAGCATGCGGTTTCCTGACGGCGATTCCCACCAGAACATTGTGGGCCTGTCAAAACAGATTAAAGCACGGTGACCGTGAGTGCCCATGTTGAGATACCTGACTCCCAGCCCGCTGTAAAAATCGTTGAGGCACCATCCGATGCCGTTGACATCATTCTGCATGGCCACACTTACAGGGATGCCGTGTTCCCTTATCCGTCCGACCGCCTGCAATGAGGCTGCCAGTATCTGCTCGTCAGGAATCTCGTCAAAATTGAAGTACATGCCTGTAACCTCAATCCTCCCTTCCTTGATTCTCTTCAAAAGCCTTTCAGTCTGTTCTGCCGGCCTGCACTTCAGATACTCATCAACCGGCCATGATGCCTCACAGGTCCAGCGAAACTGAGCATCCGGCGGGTAGCTGTCAGTGGCGTCACAGTAATCAAGTGCATAATCTATGTACCTCAGGTGTTCTGCAAGTATCTCAGGCTGTGACCGGGTATAGCCGATATCAGTATGAGCATGCTGTATGAAGCTGAGTTTCCACCTGCGAACCGGTTCCAGCGTTACGGTTGTGGTGGCAGTGTAATCACCTGCAACTACCTTTATTTTTATTCTGGATTTTTTTGTAACCGCCGGCAGTCCGATTTCTACCGCATTATGTCCGAAGTCAAGCATCACTTTTTCAGCCAGCCTGCCGTCAGCATAAATGAGTGCTTCCTTTTTATCACCGAAATAGAAAATGCCTGCCTCAACCAGCTGCATGGGCCGGCCTGAATTTTTCAGGATCGCGGGGAATGCGTTAAGGGTCACGCCAGTCTCAACAGGCTTCCTGTAGGTCATGTACCACGAACTAAGGTCTGATGCGCTTCCGGTGACCCTCAGCAACAGAGACCTGCCTGCCTGCACCTGTTCCGCCGGCATGCGCAGAATCATGTAGCCGTGACGGTCGCCATGCTGGTCTGTCATCACTGACCTGAATGCAAGGGACGACCCCTCTTTCCCTTCCAGATCCCATGCTTCCTTCCCGTCAGTGAAGAAGGAAAAAGCCAGGGTGCCATTGACCGACAGATCCATTCGCGCTTTGCCGGGACTGGATCCCAGGGCGGCGATCCAGACAAAAGTTGCCTGTTTCCCTGAAATACCGGAGGGGACGGGAGCTGTCTCCCATTCCATGAAATCCTTCCCGTTAGTCGCCCTGACAAGGATGCTGCTGCGCAAACCGGGTATAAACGAATGGTATTCAAAATCAAGTCCTGCTGTCTTTCGGTAGAATCCGTTGACCATGTGATCATCATCCGTAAATAATGACTGGCCGGACATCGGCAGTGTTACCGCAGCCAGCATAAGCGCCGTTAATAAAAGGAGTTTTTTCATAATCCGGTCCTATTTGATAAATGCTTCTATAAGAACAGCCTCTCCGGCAGAAAGATTTGTAATCCTGACACCCTCAGCCGCTGCCGGTATCACGAAGGTTTCCGCGAAACAGACCTCCCGGCAGGAGCCATCCTTTGTCTCTACAAGTATTTTTTCTCCCTCAACGAGGTTCATAACCAGGCATTTATTCTCAGTTTGAATATCAGCTGAGTCCCTGATTATATACCTGTGCACATCGTAGAGGTGTGTCTCATGAGTAGGAAGGTGCCACTTTTCCCAGCCATTTCCTTCCTCCAGCAATACCGGTCTGGCTATCAGGTTCTCGGTGACATATGAACCATTTCGTTCAAACCGGAGGTTCTCCATCGCCCTTCCGATGTTCAGATCGCGCGGCTGGCCCGTAAGGTCCAGCCGCAGCCAGTCGTACATCTTGAAAGTAAAGATGTAGGGTGTGGTGCTTATCTCGAGAACAAGGTTGTTCCTTGCTGAACCGTGCACTGTGCCGTATGGAATCAGGAAAAGATCATGCCTGGCTGATGGATGTCTCATTATGTAGCGGTCAGCCTCTAACGGAACCTGGTTTTCAAAGCTTTCCGCCAGCTTCTCCCTGAGTATCACGGGATCAATGTTTTCTGTGAATCCAAGATACACAGCCGCATTATCTTTTGCGTCAAGGATATAGTAAGACTCCTCCTGGGTGAAGCTCTCTCCGAAGTTCTCCCTGGTGTATTCAGGTTCCGGGTGACATTGCACAGAGAGGTTCCCGCCGTCCATTGTATCGAGAAAGTCGAACCTGATTGGAAATTCGTTGCCGAAAAGGTGGTGACAGTCACCCAGGACAGATCTGGCTGCCGTGTACATCAGGCAGTCGAAAGAGACTTCCAGGAGGATGGAGGAGCTCTCGAGCAGAAGACCGTTTTCCGGTGTGATGAGTTCGAATGACCATGCGTAGTTAGGCACGTTTTTGCTGAGCCCCTTTATGTTTTCTTTAATCCAGCTGCCGCCCCACGGGCCGGGCTCAAACCATGGTCTGACACGAAAATAACTGATACTCATTTTGTTGAGCGCCAACCTGAGCTCACCCCCTTCAATCCACACAGGTTCGTCGGCACGTTGAGCATCAATGAAGAGGTCCGCAGATCCGATTATGGCCGCCTTATGCCTGTTAAGAACAGGCCAGTCAATGAAATAGCTGCGCTTGTACATCTCCTTGGGAGAGGTGGGGTGCATCATCCCGAGGTTGGTTATCCTTCCGGCTCTGGCCCTGTACTGAATTTCGTTCTTTGGTATATCCACATAAATGTTCAGACCCTGCCAGCCGGCAAGCGCAGCGCCCGGACCGGCTATGACACATATGTCATAACTGTTGTCCGGAGCAGTTCTTTTCAAACCGGGCAGATCGAAGTATTCTGCCAGTTCAAGTTCGCATCTTTTGCCGAATAGCGGGTCCTCGCCGCCTGAGCTGTCAGACGTCATCTCCCTGATTACCCTTTCGGGCTTGAAGAACTGACCCGTATCAATCCATTGCACAGTATTGCCTTTTTCAGACGCGACGGCGCAAATCTCATCCCGGAAACGATCCCAGTAGACCCCGTTGTATCCGTCAATAACAAGGATCCGGTGCCTCAGCACCCTGTCTGCCAGGGAAATGTATCCTTCCCCGATTAATCCCTCCTGTAACAGGAATGACGGATAGATATCATATCCGTCGTGCCTGGCAGACTTTCTCAGCGGTAGCGGATTCAGCCGAATGTCATTCTCCGTTTTATTCATGGCCTGGAGGGAATCATCTGTTTGTTACCTTTCTGTATCGCTTCTTTTCAGACAGAGATCATGAAAGTCATAGCTGAAGTCGGTGAGAGGCGAGATGGCCTCCATGGTTATTGCCGACGGCTTTCCATCCCTGTCTTGGGCGAAGACCGCCCATGCATCGGCATCCATGCTTCTGTCATCCCATTTTACTATGAAGGTGCCGGCGGTATAGTGAAACATCTCACCCCTGAGTTTAGGCGACTTCAGAGCCCGGAACCTCAGCCTGCCGTTCTCTTCAGAGATCACTACATCACCGAACCAGGCATCGGTGTAGGTCCCTGTGAACTCTTCCGTCCTGATCTCCGTGGAAACCTGCTTGCTCCTGGCTTCAACCGTTGCCCACACCCGGTCAGTGATCGCTTTTGCGTCGGCCTTATCTTTAAGCATCTTCTCCTTCAGCTTCGAGACCCAGTCGATCCCGGTGATCCCCAGGTAGCCGTCAATGATGGCGTTGGTGACAGCCAGGTGGGCTGCAGACTCCTGCTGATTGGTGAGAACAATGATTCCAAGTTTCAGCTCCGGTAACATCGTCACCCTTGTTTCAATACCTGCGTGACTTCCCGTATGATAAACCTGCAGGTGACCGTTGATGTCAGTGAGATGCCATCCAAGACCATATGTGGCGAAGCTGGTCCTGTAGGGCGTGTCACTGCTGACTGCCCTGACTGTATGAGGGGTCCACATTGTCCTGTGAACAGCCTCTGAAAAAATTTGCTCTTCAGGTCCGTCTCCGTACCGGCCACCGTTCATCTGCAGCATGACCCATCTGCTCAGATCTGAGATGTTGCTGTAGATGCCGCCAACCGAGTTGTGGAGCTTACCTTCCTGCTTTGCAACAACCTGCAGTTTCCCGTCAATGGGTACATGTGCATCAATGATGTTCGTCCGGTTCTTAATCCTCATGAATGAGGCTGAGGATCCGTCCATCCCCAGAGGTTTCATGATCCGTGATTCCACGAAATCCTCCCAGCTTATCCCTGAAACACGGGCAATCACTTCCCCGGCAACGATATACAGAAGGTTGTCATAGTCGTACTTCGTCCGGAAAGACGATGTCTGTTTCAGGTACCTCAGGTTGTGAATTATCTCTGCGGTAGTGAACATGGCTGAATCGGGCCATGACATCAGGTCTCCGGCCCCAAGTCCCATGCCGCTGCGGTGGCAAAGCAGATCCTTTATCATGAACTCCTCCGTGACCCAGGAATTGTAGAGCCTGAATTCGGGTATGATGTCAATGACCTTCGTTTCCCAGGCGAGTTTCCCTTCATCAACCAGAATCCCGAGTGCAGCAACCGTAAAAGCCTTGGTGTTTGACGCTATCGCAAAGAGGGTGTGTTCATCCGTTTTCTGCCGGGTGGCAATCGAACGCACTCCGTATCCCTTCATATGGACAGTCTCGTCATCCTTTACCACCGCCACGGCGATGCCGGGCACGCTGAACTCCTTCATCACCATCTTAGTGAGTCTGTCTATCTGCTTTTCAGTAAGAGGCTGCCCCGAAGCCGTGGTGAAAAGCACTGAAAGCAGAAGAAAGGAAAGAACCCTTATCATCTCCCTGCTTTTCTCTTCAGACTGAGATCATGGAAGTCGAAGCTGAAGTCTGTTAAAGGCGAGATGGCCTCCATCGTGAAGGCTTCGGCCTTTCCTTCTTTATCCAGCGTAAAAACAGCATAGGAGTCGGCATCCATCGACCTGTCATCCCACTTGACGATGAATGTGTTTCCAGTGTAGTAGAGCATGTCTCCCCGAAGTTTTGGCGATTTGACTGCCCTGAGGCGCAGTTTGCCTCCCTCATCAGAGATCACAATGTCTCCGAACCATTTGTCGCTGTAGGTTCCGGCATAGATCGAATTATCGACAGGGAGAGTTGTCTTTGAACGGTTTGCCTCAACCTTTGCCCATATCCCGTCAGTAATCTTTTTTGCCTCGGTCCGGTTTCTCTCAACATTCTCAGTGAGCATCTTAACCCAATCATTGCCTGTAACTCCAAGGTAACTGTCCTTGATGGAGTTTGTGATAGCTGTAAACGCCGAACCTTCCTGCTGATTGGTAAAGACTATGATTCCAAGCTTAAGCTCCGGGATCAACGTCACCTGGGTCACGATGCCGGCCAGTCCTCCGGTGTGTGACGCCTGCAGGTAGCCTGATACATCGGTGAGACCCCAGCCAAGGCCATAGGCAGAAAAATGACTCTTGTAAGGCCCGGGGTTGCGTACCGGGATTATTGTCTGAGGTGTCCACATCTCACGATGCGTTCTTTCGGAGAGCAGTTGCGAACTGTTGTTTTCTCCGTACTTGCCCCGGTTCAGTTGCATCATCACCCATTTTGTCATATCTGCCACGCTGCTGATTATGCCGCCGGCCGGGTTGAGCAGATCGCTTTCATACATCGGCACTACCTGGAGGACACCGTTGACAGGGACGTGGGCATCAATCATATTCGATCTGTCCCTGACCCTGCCAGGCGAAGATGATGACTTCATCATTCCAAGAGGTTTCATTATGCGCTCTTCGACGAACTGTTCCCAGCTCTGCCCCGATACCCTTGCAACAACCTCTCCGGCCACAAGGTAGAGCAGGTTGTCATAGTCGTACTTAGTCCGGAATGAGGAGGTCTGCTTCAGATACCTCAGGTTATGAATGATTTCTTCTTTGGTGAATGAAGAGGAGTCAGGCCACAGCATCAGATCGCCTGCCCCGAGTCCCATGCCGCTTCTGTGTGTCAGGAGGTCCTTTATGTTAAAGTCCTCCGTGACGTATGAATTATAGAGTCTGAACTCCGGGATGATGTCAATCACCTTCGTTTCCCAGGTGAGCTTACCTTCGTCAACAAGAATACCAAGCGCTGCCGCAGTAAAAGCTTTGGAGTTTGATGCAATGGCGAAGAGGGTATTCTCATCTGTCTTCTTCCCTGTGATGATTGAGCTGACACCGTACCCCTTCATATGGATGACCTTGTCGTCCTTCACCACTGCTACGGCGATGCCCGGCACATTGAAGGCTTTTAATGTCTGCTCTGCCAGTTTGTCTATCTGGTCCGAGCTAAGTGGTTGTGACCATGCTGTAATTAATATGAACAGCATCAGCGATAGCGAAACAATTCTTTTCATATTTTGGATTCTGTTAAGGTTACTTCTTATTAATAGCTCCGGGAAACGACTACTCGATTATCTTCCTCTGCTTCAAATCATACCTGTCACCCTGGCGGATCATGTAAAAGCGTGATTCCTTTTCAGGGATAGTTTTCAGGCTGCTCCCTTCACGTGACCAGAAATTGCCGTCGTACACAAGGATATATGAAGCTCCGAGCACCTGGAGAGTATCTCCCTGGACTATTGCAGCAGTATTCTCGTCAATACTGATACCCAGAAGCCCGGGATGGGCCTTCAGAACTTCATACATGTCAAACTGCCTGTTGCGGGCAAGCACATGCTGGTCAATGGCGATGTTGCTTATATATCCGAAGCCCTCCTGGTGATCACCCATCATGACCTGGTTGTTTTGTGTGTCGCCCCTGACCAGGAAAGAGCCCTGGATGGTGGCACCGGCCGATGATCCGCCGATTACTCCGCCTCGCTCCAACACCCTGCGGAACATCACTTCAGAGCGCGTGCCACCATAGGAATCGACCAGCCTCCATTGCCTCCCGCCGCCGAACCATATGCCGGTTGCATTCTCAAGTGGTTTGGTGAAGGCCTCGGTGTCTGCCGTATCCCGGCTGCCGGTATGCAATATGATTACATTTTTTGCACCCCTCGATTTCAGGAAATCCGCGGCACCGTCCGGATAACTGCCGGCCCCTTCAGCAGTGGGTACAAGCACTATGCGGGCCTCCTGGCCTCCTGCCAGCTCAATGAAACGTTTTATAATAGTGTCCGACAATCTGCCCCCGCCTGCAATCACCAGTGATCCGGATGCAGGGCCGGAAGTGATACTGATTGCCCTTTCATCCTGTGAACATATATTTCCTGCCACCAGGTACAGCAGCAGTGAAAAGATTGCAAAAACCTTCAGATTCATTCTTCAGTGATTTAAAAACGATTCTTCTCCGCTGATGCGGAACTCAAATGTATGAATTTTCCGTGATCCTTCAGGATGCTGAAGAGCAACGGCGGTTACAAAGGCCTTTCAGGCAAACGCAATCAGTATTACCATAACAAGGGCGCTGAAGGAGTTGAAGGCCATGAAGGCGTACCTTGACCTGACGCCGCCATTGCCGGCCCGGATGATCCCGGCAAAGGCGATGATGAAGGCAGCGTTGAGCAGGAACAGTATGATTGCGGCTGTGCTGCTGAAGGGCATATAAATGGCGGTTAGCAACCAGAGCAGGAGGGAGGAGCCTGTTATCCATCCCATGACGAGGCGCATAATGGAGGCTTCACTCATGCGCGAGCGTACAGTTTTTATTCCGGCCTTTTCATATTCATCCCCGTACCTGATCAGCAGCAGCCAGAAGTGGGGCATCTGCCACAGAAACATGAAAAGCGCGAACAGCAGGATCCTGCTGTCAGTCATGGCGCCGCCGGCCGCCGTATAGCCGATCAGCGGCGGCACGGCTCCTACAAGGGCTCCGGGAATTATGGCAAGAGCTGTCTTCTTCTTGAGGCCGGTGTAGATGAGGTTGTACAGTATTACATTCAGGCCACCGAGCAACACCGGCCACGTGCCGCCGCGGGCCAGAAGAACAATCCCTGCCAGCAGCGCAACCGCCGTCACCGCCATGGCGGCCGGCGGCGCCATCCTGCCTGAGGGAAGAGGCCTCCCGGCGGTGCGCTCCATCAATGCATCAATCTTCCACTCGGTATACTGGTTGAGAGCTGCAGCGCCTGATGACAGAAGAAAGACGCCCGCAGCAACGGGAATCAACCCGCCGGCGGAATAACCGTCATAAATAAGGTATCCGGTCACGGCTGAGAAAGCAACCGCCAGTGAGAGCTTCCACTTCGTGAGCTCAGCAATCATGGCGACTGTGATCCTCTCATTTGGCATCCTGGCCTATGGTTTTGAGATATTCTGTGATGATGCCAATCTGCTCTGCAGTAAGCAACTCGCGGTATGACTGCATAAGGTTCCTGGCATATCCATCAACAATTTGAAGGTTCGGGTCATAGATTGAGCTTGTAATGTAGGCCTCATCAGCCGTCACGGTCTTTTGGGCGTTACCCTCATTCACCGTTCGCTGTGAGCCATAAAGACCTGCAAATGAGGGACCCACCAACTTCACCCCGTCAAGTGAATGACATGCAAGGCATCCTGTTCCCCGGAGAAGTTTTAAACCTTCCGGCTCAGGAATGAACGAAGCAGTTTTCAGCTCTTCGAACCAGGTGTCGAACTCCGCCTGCTCCACTATTTTCGTCTTTGACACCATTGCCGAGTGCAGAAGCCCGCAGTATTCTGTGCACAGAATCTCATAGTCGCCGATATAGTTAGGAGTGAACCACAAATAGTTGTCATAACCCGGTATAACGTCCTCCTTGACCCTGAAGGCGGGGATGAAGAGGCTGTGATTGACATCCTCAGACACCAGCTCCAGCTTGACGGGCTTGTTTATAGGCAATACAAGCTCCTTTGACCTGAGACTGTCACCGTAAATGAATTCCCATTCCCACATCCTGCCGATTGCAGTGATGACCATTGCATCAGCAGGCACCTTACGCATGGGTGCAAAACCCTTCCAGCCGATCCAGAACATAAGCATCACAAGTATCAGGGGCACAACCGTCCACAATACCTCAAGCTTCATACTGCCTGTGAACTGCTGAGCTTCCTTTCCCTTCTTCCTCGAGAAATGGATCACGGTCCAGATCATGAAGGCAGTTATTCCGACAATGAAAATGAAGGCGATAATAAAGATGAACAGGAATGCCTTGTCTACTCCTTCTGCAAGATTTGATGCCCCGTTAAACATAACTTTCCTTATTTATCTGAAAAAATAATCAATGAACGTAATTACAGTGACAAGTGCAAACAGCACAAATACGCCGGCTACGGCCAGCCGGAGAAAGCGGTTCTCAAACTTCAGGTGCATGAACCGTGTGAGCACAATGAAAACCTTGATGCTTGCTATCAGCAGGGCCACGGCAACAGTTAAGGCTCCGAGGTGAAAGCCCGTGACCAGTACCGAGATTGTTGTAAGAAACAGCAGTATCACAAGTACAATCACAAGCGACTGGTAGGTAGAAATATGTTTTTCTTCGTGGTTCATTGCTTTCTCAGGTTATAAGGTAAAGTAGCGGGAAGAGGAAGATCCAGATCAGGTCAACAAGGTGCCAGTAGAGGGCGCTGTTCTCAAGCATCAGGAACCTCTCGCTGTTGACTGCACCTGTTTTGACTTTCACCACGTTTATGGAGAGCAGGATCATACCTATCAGCACGTGGAGTGCATGCAGCCCTGTCATCATGTAGTAGAGCCCGAAAAACAGGAGTTCGCCGTGCGACATGTTTTTGAGAACAGGAGAGCCGGGCCAGATGCCGTATTCAAACTTGTGTGACCACTCGAAGTATTTATTCACCATGAACAGGGCCGCGAGAAGTATCGTAATCAGCAAAAGAAAGATTGTCAGACGCCTGTCTCCTTTCTGGACAGCGGTAAGCGCCATTGCCGCCGTCATACTGCTGACCAGAAGAAAAACTGTATTCATTGTGCCGACGAACGCATTCAGCTCCCCTGCAGCAATATGAAAATCAGCTGAGTACTTGGCCCGGAAGATTGCATAGACAAGGAAGAGACCGCCAAAAAGGAAGAGCTCTGTGAAAAGAAATATCCACATTCCCAGTTTCCCGGTCTCGCTGTCAAGATGCTCTGTATGGGTATGATTGTCTGCCATGAATATTTTACTCTTTATTCTTGTCCTTTGTGCCGAAAAGATATGGCCTCGCGGTTATCTCCGGAATCTCGTCAAAGTTCTCGTGGGGCGGGGGAGATGGAATCTTCCACTCAAGGGTGACCCCGTGCCATGGGTTGGCGGGTGCCTTCGCTCCGCGCCTTGCGGCAACCATGAGATTAATTACCATAAGTATCAGCCCCGTGATCAGAATGAAGGCCCCGACTGTTGAGAGCACATGCCCTGTTTCAAACTGGGGCAGATAATCATACGAGCGCCTCGGCATCCCCTGGATCCCGATGATGAACTGCGGGAAGTAGAGGAGATTAAAGCCCACGAAGTTGAATCCCCAGGCAATGTTTGCTACCCTGTTGTTGTACATCCTGCCGTACATTTTCGGGAACCAGTAATGAATTGCCGCGAAGAATGAGAAACCCATCCCTCCGAATATTATGTAGTGGAAGTGGGCTACTACAAACGCTGTGTCATGGGTCTGAACGTTCGTGGCCAGCGCACCGAGAACCAGGCCTGTGAAACCACCGATGAGGAAGAGGAATATAAAGGATATTGCATAGAGCAGCGGTGGTTTGAGATCTATTGATCCGCCATACATCGTTGATATCCAGTTAAATACCTTGATAGCGCTTGGGATGGCAACAATGAATGTAAGGAACGAGAAGAACCACCGGGCATAATAACTCATACCGGAGGTGAACATGTGGTGGCCCCACACGAAATATCCCACGAATGCTATGGCAAGGCTGGAGATGACAATCGCACCGTATCCGAAGACAGGCTTCTGGCTGAAGGTGGGAAATATCTCCGTGACAACACCCATTGCAGGCAGTATCATAATATAAACAGCAGGATGCGAGTATATCCAGAAGAGATGCTGGAACAGTACCGGGTCACCTCCAAGAGCAGGATCAAAGAATCCAATGTTGAGCACCCTCTCGGCTATAACCATCAGCAGTGTGATACCCACTATGGGAGTAGCCAGCACCTGTATCCAGGCCGTGGCATAAAGCGCCCACGGGAACAGTGGCATCCTCATCCATTTCATCCCGGGTGCCCTCATCCGGTGGATTGTGACAATGAAATTCAACCCGGTGAGGATTGATGAGAAGCCCAGTATAAATGCAGCCGTAAGGGCCCATATGACGCTTGTGGCCGACTCCACGCTGTAAGGCACATAGAAGGTCCAACCTGTATCGGGTGGCCCGCTTCCGAAGAACTGTGAAGCAACCCCCAGCAGGGCTCCGATCATGTACAGATACCATGAAAAGAGATTCAGTTTCGGGAAGGCCACATCCCTGGCCCCGATGAGTATCGGCAGGAAAAAGTTGCCGAATACTGCGGCAAGCCCGGGAATTACAATCACAAAGATCATTATGATCCCGTGTATCGTAAACATCCCGTTATAGGTCTGCGGCTCCATGATCGTGCGTCCCGGAGCAATCAGCTCAATGCGCATCAGCAGGCCGAGCGTGGCTGCCACAAAAAAGAAAAATATGACGGCATACAGGTACATCAGCCCGATCCGCTTGTGATCAGTGCTCAGGAGCCATGACCATATCCCTTTGTGCCTGCCCTGGTACTCCAGGTAACTTACCTCTGCTTCTTTTCCCATAATCAAACGGTTTTATTTTTTTCTCCTCCTGATGAGCAGGATGACCATGATCAGCACCAGGAAGAAGATTGTAATGATCCCCACTATTCTTGTCACCTGCAGCGTGTAAGTCTGACTTGCAGGATTATACGCAAAACAGTACTCGAGAATCCGGTTGGCTGTCGGCCTGGCTATCCCTTTCTGACCCTCAATGATTGCCATCTTCACGTCAAAGGGCAGGTAGGTCAGGCCGTACAGGTAGCGGGTGATCTTCCCGGCAGGACTGACGACCATTATGACTGACGGGTGCGCAAAATCAAGACCCTGTGGAGTGTACTTATAACCTGCAGCAGCAGTTATGGCACTGATATTTTCCTCAGTTCCTGTGAGATAGATCCAGTCCTTCTGGTTTTCCTTGCTTATCCTCTGTACAAAGTTCTGCTTCTTCTCCCTGGCCTTTTCGGGAGTGTCACTTGTATTGAAGCTGATTGTTATGACCTTGTACTCGTTGCCAAGCGTCATATCCATCTTACTTACCACATCTGCAATACCATCCATCAGCGGGCTGCACAGGTTTGGACAGTCAAAGTAGACAAAGCTCATAATTGTCGGCCTGTCAATCAGTGAACGGAGGGTGACCTGCTCACTGTTCTCATTGTAGAACCACAGGTCAAGCGGGATTGTATCACCAAGATGCTCAATGACGCCTACCTCAACCTCGGGCTGCTTGTATCCTGCTGTTTTCAGCTTCTGGGCGTTGACCTGCACAAGCAGGACAAGGAAGATAGCTACTGTAGTCAGATGTCTGATATTCATTTGTTTTCTTTTTTTGTTTCACTCTCAGCGCAGTAGCCTGCAATCATAAGTGATCCTCCCATGAGGGAAATGTCTTTCAGCAACGCCATAATTATGGGCACCTTTTCTGAACCGTCAAGAAGATGCGGGATATGGATGGTCAGAATGAAGATAAGGAGCAGACCTGCAAGAATCAGGGTTGACACCATAATGAACTTTTTCGTAATGATGCTGATGCTTACAGCAATCATTACCAGGCCTGTAAGGATGATTGTATAGCCTCCGAGCGGGATGAATGATGTCAGCATTCCAAGGTAATAATCCATCATAATCAGATGGTTGATCCCGAACACAGCAAATGGCAGTGCAAACAGGATGCGACCGATAGGGGCCAGGCTTTTCATATCTGAGGTTGTTTGGTTGTATCCGTAATGGCATCTGATCCTTTCAGACCTTCCCTCAGCACGGTACCCACTGTAAATATATCCCGTAGCTTTAGCATAACTAAAATTATGAATCCCCATACGGCAAGCACCCCGAGGCCGTATGCAAGGATAATCCATATCGGAGCTTTCCTGACCGTGTTCCACATGGCCCTCTTCGCCGTGAGGCTGACAGGTACCGTTACTGCTCCAGCCCTCAGCACGGTATCCATCGAAGCAGTGCCGAAACTCTCCTCATCGGTGAACTTCGCGCTGAAAGTCAGGTCGCCTGCAGTATCACCCGGAAGGCCATCCGGCACTGTGAAGAGCGCCATTCCTTTACCGTCAGTTGTTTTCTCCTCATCGACCTCCATCTTCCCGAAATACCTTTCGGCAAGAAGCCTCACCCCGGCTCCTGTGACGGGCACGCTGCCTGATTCACTTGTAGCAGAGGCAATTACTGATACTATCCTCTCGGTTGCATCATATGTCATCCTCAAGCTTATCATTGCTCCCGGATACGCAGTTGAGGTTATGACCTGCATGACCCGCTGAACATAACTTCTGTTATAGCTTCTCAGATAGGAGACCACCTTCCATATCTCATCCGTGGTCAGCACGCTCCTGAATGATGGCATCTGCCCGCGTCCGACGGTTAACTTGTAAAATATCTCCCCGTCACTGTTTCTCTGGATTTTTTCTGTGGCAGGGTCACCCGGAGACGGCACCAGTGCAATGTAATTGCCCTTGCCCGGGTCTCCGTGGCACGACTGACAGTTGATCCTGTAGAGCCGTTCTCCCTCTTTCCTGGTTTCGTCGGTGAAGGGGAATGTGCTGAGTCTCCCTTTTCTGTCATCCGGAACCACCCAATCCTGGCCCCTGGCAAATGACGGAAGCAACATCAGGCATAATATTAGTGCTGCGGTATATTTCATAGCTAATCCGGGTTTCGGTTACTGGATGATTTTTTCCTCTCCTTCGTGCTCCTCTGCCATCTCCCAGATCGGTATAACGGGGAAGAGCTTTGAAAGAATCGTAATTATTATGAGCACGAGCACGATGGATGCCATGGTAACGGCTATCTCAATCAGCGTGGGTTTGTAAACCACCCATTCAATGGGGACATGCTGTACAGGGAGGTTGGGGTGTGCCTGTGGCGGAACGACTATTATATACCTCTTCAGCCATGATGCACACAGCACAAAAACAGAGATAACCATCATTGGTAGTGGCTTACGCATCTGCCGGAACAGGAGAAGAATTGTAGGTATCACCAGACCGAACAGTTGTATTCCCCAGAAGAGCATAGCGTGATGCCCTGTGAAGAGCTCCCGAAGGTGTATTGCATCACCTGCTTTAAGTTTATATGCCGGCACGAGGAACTCATTGAGATTGAAATAGAAGTAGACAATTGCAACCAGCACCATCACCCTACCCATCCGTTCAAATACCTCCCCATTCAGGTATTTCTCCAGCCTGTAGTTAACCCTGAAGAAGTACATGGCGATTATCACGGCTGCAGCTCCTGATACAAAGGCTCCTGAGATGAAGTAGGGTCCGAATATCGTGCTGTCCCA
>Ga0116155_10000747_pt1 | contig 25061 bp, 26 predicted proteins | sample AD_UKC032_MetaG_FD_89890 | JGI IMG/M metagenome (GOLD analysis project Ga0116155, IMG submission 89890) | Active sludge microbial communities of municipal wastewater-treating anaerobic digesters from USA - AD_UKC032_MetaG | ecosystem: Engineered > Bioreactor > Anaerobic > Digestate | place: USA...
AGGTCTGGGTCATGGGCCGGATCCAGACGCGCGAGTGGCAGGACAAGGAAGGGAACCGGCGCTTCACGACCGAGATCATCGCCCGCGAGATCCGGTTCCTGGGCGGCGGCAGCGGCGGCGAGAACCGCGGGGGCGAGGAGCCGCCGCCGCAGGGCGGAGCGCAGAAGGGCCAGGGCGGCGCGCAGCCGTGGGGCGGCGGCGCGCAGCCGTCCGGACAGCCGGCGGCCGGCAGCGGCGGGTTCTCGGGCCCGAGCCAGGGCATCGGGGACGACGACATCCCGTTCTGACGTCTGGCCAGGCGCGGCGGCCCCTGCCCAGGACCGGCCGCCGCGCTTCCTCCAGGAGGACGAAATGCAGGGGAGCTCTGTCCCGCGGGCTCCGGTCGTGCTGAACGACCAGCAGCTCGCCGCGGCTCACAGCGATGCGCCGCTGACCGTCGTGCTCGCCGGCGCCGGCGCCGGGAAGACCGCCGGGCTGGTGGAGCGGCTGTCCTACCTCGTCGGCGACCGCGGCATCCCCCCGGACCGCATTCTCGCGCTGACCTTCACTAGGAAGGCGGCGGGGGAGCTTCGCATCCGGGCCGCCGCGAAGGTCGGCCACACCACCGCGGCGCGCATGACGATCTCGACCTTCGACGCGCTGGCCTACCGCACGGTGCAGGCCCACCCCGACTGGGCCGGTCGACGGGACGGCTGGTCGCTCTGGGATGAGCGGCAGTCCATGACCGCCGCGCAGAAGTGCGCGCGCGAGGCCGGCATCGCTCACGTGCGAGGGAAGAAGGGCACGCACTCCTCGATCGAGGACCTGCTGTCGCACCCGCCGACCCGGAAGCGCTACGAGCACCTGCAGCGACTCGACAACGCGCTCGACTTCCGGTCGCTCGAGGCGGCGTTCCTCGGGGCGATCCGGGACGGCCGCCTGTCCGGGCTCTGGGACCACCTCCTCGTGGACGAGTACCAGGACACGTCGCCCGGCCAGGCCACGCTCGTTCGGAGCTGCCCGGTGGCCCCGGAGCGGACCGTGGTCGGGGACGGTCGCCAGGCCATCTACGCGTTCCGCGGCGCCGTCCCGGCGGAGATGCAGGCGCTGCTCGAGGACCCGAGCTGGACGCGCTTCGACGTCGACCGCAACTACCGGAGCCGGCCAGGCATCGTCGCCTTCGGGAACGCCGTCCTTCCGCAGTGGCCTCCGTGCCGGCCGGTCCGCGAGAACGGGGACGGCGACCAGGTCGAGGTGTGGCTCTCCGACCGCATCCCCACCTTCGACTCCGAGGTGGTCCGCGTCGCGGACGAGATCGATCGGATGGTGCAGTCTGGGACGCCGCCGGGAAGCGTGGCGATCCTGGCGCGGACCTGGTCGTGGCTCGACGGCTACGAGCTCGAGCTGCGCCGACGCCGGATCCCGAGCTACTACAACCAGCGTCGGAGCCCGTTCTACACGAAGGGGGGCCAGCTCCTCACGATGATGCTGCGCCTCGTCGTGAACCCCTACGACGACCTGCTCGCGGAGGAAGTCGCCCGGGCCGCCGGCATCGGTGACGAGGTGATCGTCGCCGCGGTGCTGGGGGCGCGGCGCGATCGGAAGACGGTGTCGTCGGCGCTGCCTCCGATCGAGGCAGCGATCCGGTCGGCGTCGGCGGCTCGCGGCAACGCGCTCGACGCGATCGAGACGATGCGCGGCCTGCTGCGCGACGAGACGTCGCTGGCGATCGAGGCGGTCCGCTCCTGGGTGGACACGCGGAAAAGCTTCGGCGAGGACCCCGGCGTCCAGGCGCTGGTCGACGAGATCGCACAGGGCTGGGTGGACCCCGGCGCCGTCGAGCTGCGTCCCAACGCGGTGTGCCTCTCGACGGCGCACAGCGCGAAGGGCCTGGAGTGGCCGATCGTCGTCGTGGTCGGCGCGGTCGACCACGTCTGGCCGTCCGACCGCGCGAAGGACGAGACGACGAAGGCGGAGGAGCAGCGGGTCTTCTACGTGGCGGTGACCCGCGCACAAGACAGGCTCCTGATCTGCTGCCCGGGGACCCGCCCGGACTTCCGGGGGTGCCACCTCCCCGCGAAGCCGTCGGGCCTCATCCCGCGGGCATGGAGGCGCTCGTGACCCGCGAGTACACGGTGCTCCACCTGTTCTGCGGTCTCGGGGGGGCGGAGCTCGGGTTCCAGGCCGCTCGCCCCAGCTACCTCCAGACGGAGGCGCGCTTCCGCTGCGTGCTCGGCGTCGACGTCGACGCGGAGGCCTGCGCCGACTTCGCGGCGCTCACCGGAGCGCCGGTGTTGCAGGCAGACCTCTCGCAGCTCACCGCGGCTGAACTCCGGGCGGCGGCCGGAGCGGACGCCCCCGACGTCGTGTTCCTGAGCCCACCGTGCAAGGGGTTCTCGGGCCTGCTGTCGTTGGCGACCTCCGAGACCGACAAGTACCAGGAGCTGAACCGGCTGGTGCTGCAGGGCATCTGGCTCCTGCTGGAGACCTGGCAGGAGCGGCCTCCGCGCGTCATCCTCCTCGAGAACGTTCCCCGGATCCGGACGAGGGGCGCCGAGCTGCTCATGCAGGTCCGGAGCCTCTTGGGGAGGGCCGGCTACCGAATCCACGAGGGCGGCCACGACTGCGGCGAACTCGGCGGCCTCGGGCAGCACCGGAAGCGCTACCTGCTCGTCGCGCGCCACGAGCCGCAGGTCCCGGCGTTCGTCTACAAGCCGCCGCGCCGGCGGGTGCGCTCGATCGGGGAGGTGCTCGAGGCGCTGCCGCTCCCGGACGCGCCGGAACTCGGTGAGCTGCATCGGCTGCCCCGCCTGCAGATGCGGACCTGGGTGCGCCTCGCGCTGATCCCGGCCGGCAGCGACTGGCGCGCCCTCCCGAAGGACGGCCGCTACGCCGTCGTCGCGGACCCCGCCGCGGTGGCCAAGTTCAAGGGCCGCCCGGGCTACATGGGCGTCGCGGCCTGGGACCGGCCGACGTCCGCGGTGATCGGGCGGGTCTGCGTCAGCGGCTCGACGGGCGTCGCGGCCGTCGCCGACCCGCGCATCCCGTTCAACAACGTCCTGCGGGTCCGGACGTGGGGCGAGCCGGCCGGCGCGGTGACCGCCGGCGGGACGCCGACCGCGTCCGGCACATGCGTCGCGGACCCCAGGCTGCACCACGAGCCTCGTCGCGGCGCGTACCGCGTGGTCCGCTGGCACGAGTCGACGCCGACCGTGACCGGCGGCGAGGGCATCGGGCGCAGCTGCGTCTTCGCGGTGAGCGATCCGCGCGTCGACTGCGAGCCACGGAACGGCGTGCTCGGCGTCCTGCCGTGGGACCGCCCCGCAGGGACGGTGATCGGGAGCGCCGACGTCCACGCCGGCGCGGCCGCCGTCGCAGACCCGCGGATGCCCGAGGACACCGACTGCCCTGACCCTCCCCCGCTGATCATCTCGGAGGACGGTACCTGGCACCGGCCGCTGACGCCGCTCGAGCTGGCGGTGCTCCAGGGGCTGCCGGTCCGGATGCCGGACGGACGCCCGCTGACTCTCTCCGGCCGGCGGAAGGGACGCTGGTTGGAGCGCATCGGGAACGCCGTCCCGGCCCCGGCCGCGGCGGCCATCGCAGAGACGGTGGGACGGACCCTGCTCGCTGTCGACGCCGGCTTCGGCTTCATCCTCGGCGGCGAAGGCGTGTGGGTCCGCGACCGAACCACGGAAACGAGAGGTGAGGCTTGGATGCGAATCGAGCTCGGCTGCTGATCCTGGTCCTGGTCCTGTCGTCCATCCCGGCGTGGCCGCCGCCGGCGCTCGGTCGCGCGCCGAGCTGGGGGCCTCCCCCGACGGAGGAAGAGCTGGCCGACGTCTTCCAGGAGATCGCGGAGGACTACCTGCAGCGCTCCGCGATCTCGGAGAAGACCCGCGACGGGATGCGCGAGCGCTACTACTCCGACGAGGAGGCCGCCCGGTTCGCCCGGGCGGTGTACCTGGGCCTCGACCACCGCGGCGTCCCCCGGGAGGACGCCGCGCCCTACGTCGCGCTGATCACCTCGGCGGTGTTCCAGCAGTCGTCGGGCCAGCGCACCGCGCTGTCCCACAACGGCGGTCCGGACGAGCCCATCGGCGAAGACGTCGGCTGGTATCAGCTCCGGATGAAGTGGGTGTTCTGCCCGGGAGGCATCTGGGACGAGGTGTACCCGGACCGGCCGAAGCCGACAACGCGCGAGGCGCAGACCGCGGCGCTGCTCGATCCGACCACCGCGGGCCCCCTGTGGGTCGAACACATCCTGCGCCAGCAGGCGACCTGCGAGGACTACCTGCGGACCGCGACGGCCGCGAAGCTGACGACGTCGGAGGGCGGACCGCTGCGCTACTGCGAGGCGCCCAGCTGCACCGAGACCCGCCGGTGCTGGGTGGTGCGCGAGGCATTCGGGATCCCGACCTACAACGGGGGCGCGAGCCACGTCGCGACCTGGGGGTCCATCTATCGGAAGGCGCTGCGGCGCGTTCGGGAACGGGCTGGAGGATCGTCATGACAGAGCAGACGGTCTCGAAGTACTGGCGCGCGTTTAACCCGACCAGCGGCTGCTCCGACCGGTTCCCCTGCTGGGACCGGTGTTGGGCCCGAGGCTTCGCGGCGGCCAGGCCGCAGACAACGAGAGGCAGCGGGTTCGAGCCGACGTGCCATCCCGAGGTCCTCCACGAGCCGGGCCGGTGGCACCCCGAGAGGTGGGGGGCCGGCTTCCGGCTGGACGATCGGCCCGTGGTCGCCACGACCTACATGGGAGACCTCTTCGACCCGTCGATCCCGTTCGAGTTCATCGGGGCGGTCTACGGTGTCGAGGCAGCGCAGGAGGGCTGCACGTTCCTCCACCTGACGAAGACGGTGGACCGGCGCCGCGAGTTCCTCCGCTGGCTGGGGTCGACCCCGCTGGCGCGCTGCGCGGAGTTGGCGCGTCTGGCCGGAGCCCCGGTGAGCATCCCGGGCATGGGGGACGACCTTCCGTTCCAGGTCCCGCCCAAGTGGCCGCTCCACCACGTCTGGGAAGGGACGTCGATCAGCATGCAAGAGGACGTCGAGCGCATCGACGATGTCGTGGTGTGGCTCTCCGTCGAGCCGCTGCTGGAGCGCGTCGACCTCCACCTGAGTCGCTTCTTCTACGCGGGGAAGTGCCGCATCCGGCTCGTGATCGTTGGGCCCGAGACCGGCCGGCGCGCGCGGAAGCACGACCCCGAGTGGATCAACGACGTCCGCCGGCAATGCGAGAGCGCCGGGGTCCGCTGCCTCGTGAAGTCGAGGTACTCGGCATGACGATCGACGAGCTGCTCGGAGCGGGGAAGCCGATGCGCGTCCTCATCAGCGGCTCGCGCGAGTGGGTGGACCGGGCGCCGATCGAGGACCTGGTGGCGCGGCTGCCGGCTGGGTCGGTCGTCATCCACGGGGCGTGCGGCTGCGACACGCGGTTCGACCCTGCGAAGCTGCGCGGCGCCGACCTGCTGGTCGACGTCGCGGCTCGCCAGCGAGGCCTCGACGTCCATCCGTACCCCGCGGAGTGGACCCGCCTCGACAAGGCGGCCGGGCCGATCAGGAACCAGCAGATGCTCGAGGAGGAGCGGCCCGACGTCGTCGTCGGCTTCCCGCTCGGGGACTCGCCCGGCACGCGAGGCATGCTCGAGCTGGCGGCTCGCGCCGGCGTCCCCACCTTCGTTCCGTCGGTTGTCACCTCGACGGCGGTGTGCGACTCTGGGCCCGCCGGCCGGGGCTCCTCGTCGTCCAGGGGCGAGCCGGCGAGCACGGGCAGGGCGGACCGACACCCGGCCGGCACCCCGATCGTCGTTCCCCGCCTCCTCACCGTCGGCTACCAGGGGTGGAAGCCCGACGAGATCCGGCAGGTGCTCTCCGACCTCTCCGTCGCCGTCGTCGTCGACGTCCGCGCCAACCCGTGGAGCCAGGCTCCTCAATGGCGCCGCGCGGAGCTGGAACGTCTCGTCGTCGGCGGTGGCGTCCGGTACGCATGGGCGGGCGACCTGGTCGGGAACCCCCGGTCGAACCGCGCGGACGAGTCGGACCGGGGCGGCGGCATCCTCGAGCGCTTCCGGACCTATGTGACCGACGGGCAGCCGTCGCGGCTGCAGCGATTCGCCTCCCGGCTGATGCGGACCGACGGGACGGCCTGCCTGCTGTGCGCCTGCGAGGACGCGGCGCGCTGCCACCGCGGAGTACTCGTCGAGGAGCTAGTGCGGGCCGGCGCCGTCGCAGCAGCCGGTGTCCACCACCTGGTCCGCCCGGCGGCCGCGCCGAAGCCGAACGACGGACCGGATCAGGGGGTGCTCCTGTGAGCTTTCGGAGGGACGGCTGGACGCGCCTGTCGAGTCCCGGAAACAAGTGCGGCGCCCGCTGGCGGCACGTCGCCAGCGGGTGGGAGGTCAGGCACTGCGGGCGCCCCACAGCGAACTGGCCCTACTACGCGGTGGACCCTTCGGATCCGGCGCGCTGCACCGTCACCCACAACGGCCTCGGCTTCCGCGACCTGAACGCGGCGTTCGACGCCGTCGAAGGCGTGGTCGCCGGGCGATACCGGGCGACGAACGAACGCTGCACCGGCAGCACGAGGCGCATCGTCCGACCAGGAGACGCGACGCAATGAAGCCCATCCTGAAGTGGCCGGGCGGCAAGCGGCAGCTCATGCCCGAGATCCTGCGGCGCCTGCCGGAGAGCTGGGGGACGTACTTCGAGCCGTTCTTCGGAGGCGGCGCGACGTTCTTCGAGCTGTCGTCGCAGGGACGCATCGTCTCGGCGGTCGTCGGCGACGTCTGCCTGGAGCTCGTCGAAACCTACCGGGCCGTCCGGGACGACCCGCAGCTCGTATCGGACCTCCTCGAGGAGCACGAGCGGAAGCACGACGAGGCGTACTACTACGAGACGCGGTCCGCCCGGCCAGACGGAGGGGCAGAGCTCGCGGCCTGGTTCCTGTTCATCAACCGGGCCGGATTCAACGGCCTGTTCCGAGTCAACCGGGCGGGCCGCTGCAACGTCCCGTGGGGGAAGCGGAAGAGGCTCGGTCTGCCGACCGCGGCGACGCTCCAGGCGGCCGCCGTCGCTCTCCACGGCGTCGGCATCGAGCGCATGGACTTCGAGGTGGCCTGCGAGCTGGCGGAGCCAGGCGACCTCGTCTACTGCGACCCGCCCTACCTGAATCCGACGAACGGGAAGGGCGGCTTCGTCTCCTACTCCTCGGATGGCTTCGGCGAGCGCGACCACGAGCGGCTCGCGCTGGCATTCTGGGACCTCGTCGACCGGGGCGTCTTCGCCATCGTCCACAACGCAGACTGCCCGCTGGCCCGCGACCTGTACGCGGGCGCCACGATCGACGTCGTGCAGGGGCGCCGCGCCATCAACCGTTCCGGCGCGGGGCGGGGCCCGGTCGCTGAGCTGATCGTGACCCCACCACGGTGAAGTTTCGTCTCGCCGTCGCGGCGCGCTCGTTGCTCTCGCAGGTGCGGACCGCGGCGTAGAGGTCGTTCCGGTCGGGGTGTCGGCCGGCGAGCCGGATGAAGTGGTCGACGCCAATGCCGATCTGGATGCGCTCCCCGTGGTCCGGCCGGCGGTCGAAGACCGCCTCGAAGGCCAAGAAGATGTCGTCCATCGAGACGAACGAGAAGGCGGCGCGGCGGCCCCACGCCATCATCGACGGCGCCTTGCCATTGAATCCCACGGTGTGCCTCCAGACGGCCGCCGCCGGCGCGGGGCGGGCCCGGCGCCGGCGGCGCGGATGGGTCGGTGGTGGCGATCAGGCGACCGGCGTGATCGGGGTGGTCGGCTCCAGCTCCTCGAGCAGGGCGTCGATGCCGTCGATCGTCCGCACGGCCCCGGAGGCGGCCAGCTTGTCGCGGAGGGCCGCCCGCAGGAAGTCCATGCGGGTCGCGAAGCCCATCATCTTCCAGGCCGCGTCGAGCGTGTCGGCGGTCGCCGTCGGGATGCGGAAGGGGATGACCTTGAAGTCGGTCCCCTCGGCGTAGCCGCGCGTCGCCGGGCCCGTCGTGACCTTGCCCTGGCTGGCCTGGCTGATCTTCCAGAGCAGGTAGCGGCGGTTCGTCGAGGTCGTCGGCCGTCCGACCACCTCCAGGTACTTCGCGGCGAGGGCCTCGATCGTCAGGTCCAGCAGGTCGTTCGCGGTGCGCTTCGTCTCGACCCCGATGCCCCGCTGGCCCTGGCTGATCCGGAAGAGCAGGTATCGGCGGTCCGTCGAGGTCGTCGGCCGCCCGAAGACCTCCTGGTACTTCGCCTGCAGGTCGTCGACGCCCGACCCGGTCAGCGGGTTCGTCTCGTGGCGCGGGATCTCGCCCTTCTCGCGCAGCGCCTGGCCGAGGCGGTGCAGGAGGTAGCGGCGGTTCAGCGAGGCGGTCGGCTTGCCGAAGACCGCGGCGTACTTCGCGGCGAGGTCATCGATCGTCATGTCGAGCAGCGGGTTGGCGTCGCCCGCCGGCTCCGCGGCGCCGTCCGCGCCGTCCGCCGGCTCCGCGGCGGCGGCCGGGGCGTCCGCGCCGTCCGCGCCGTCCGCGCCGTCCGCGCCGTCCGCGGCGGCCGCGGCGGCCGCGCCGTCCGCGCCGTCCGCCGGCTCCGCGGCGGCGGCCGGGGCGCCGTCCGCCGGCTCCGAGGCGGCGTAGCGGCCCTGGTCGTCGGTCATCGTCGTCCCGATCGGCAGGCGGGCGAGGGCCTGGGCGACGTGGCGCCCCTGCACCGACCGCCCGGTCGCGGCGTTCACCGCGCCCGCGAGGGTGGTCAGGTCCTGGTAGCCTCCGAGCGCCTGCAGCGTCTCGAGGCACTCCTGGGCGAGGTTCTTCTTGGTGTCCGTCGTCGTCGTCATGGTCGTCGTCCTTCCCTCTGGGTGGTTCGTTGTCGGGCGCGTTCCCATCGCGTCCCCGTTCACGTCTCGCATCATGAACGATCACGATCGCATCATCAAGCATATTCGACATCTTTTTTTGAGAATTCGACGTCGGCAGGACCGCCGCGCGGCTGGTCGAACGCGGGGATCATGGGACCGGCGTCGCGGCGCGCGGGGATGGGAATCGCGGCTCGTTGGACGCATGTCGATCGCGTAACGACGCGTAACATTTGAGTGTTCCATCATCCGCCCGAAGATACCCTCGCGCGAGAGACGGAGGTTCTGGTTCGAATCGTCGTAACAACGCGGAATCTTGCGATGAATCGCGACGTGTCCCAGGTGCCCCGTGTTGCCCCCGTTCGAATCGGGCACGCCAACCACCCAACGGCCACGCGCCCGTCGCAACACGGGGCAACGTGGGGACCTCTTGAATCCGGATCAGGAATCCGTATCATGGGACTCGGGAACCAGATCCCGCCGCGGAGGGCGCGCGCGGGTCGTCGACGGAAGCTTGGAGACGGGGAAGATGGCCAAGAAGAAGGAGAAGAAGGTCCCGGTCCGCCGGGCAAAGGGGACGCGGCACGAGTTCGTGTTCCCGAACGAGATCGAAGCCCAGCTCCGGGAGGTCATGGCCGCCCACGGGGAATCGGCAGCGGAGGTCGTTCGCCGCGGGATCGGGGTGCTGCACACGTGCGCACTGACGGGTGGGACGCCGAAGTGGCTGGACATGGTGGAACGGATGGGGACGGTCCGGAGGCTCGGCGAGCAGCTCGTAGCCGTCGCGTCTCAGGAGTCGCCGGCCGACGTTGACGCCGCCGGCGCAGCGCAGGCGGACGCCTGACGATCAGCGCGTCGGATCCTCCGTTGGAGCGACGTTCGCCGGTCGGTTCGCCTCGACGCGCTCGCGGAAGTCGAGCTCGATCTCGCCGTTGACGCCGTTCGGGCCGCCGTAGCCCCCCCGCAACGTGATCGAGAAGCATCCTCCGAGCGCCGCCGCGAGCAGGATCGCGGCGATGATGGAGAGCAGCGCGCGCATGGTCAGCTCGCCGCGTCCGCGGCGGCCGCCGGCGGAGCCTCCGCGGGGCACTTCCGCAGCGGCAGCTTCGGCAGCACCCACGGCTCGTTCGGGTATGCGAGCGCGTGGTAGGTCGTCTTGATCAGCGCCGCCGCCTCCGCGACGAACCCCTCCGCCCAGGCCTGCCACCGACAGGACACGCCGGTCAGGCCCATGACCCACTTGCCCACCGCGATCAGCGGCGGGACCAGCGCGTCGCAGAGCTTGCGGACCGTCGCCTCCGTCTCCGGGGTCACCTGCGGGACCAGGCCGTTGGGCTTGCAGACCGTCGGGTCGATCTTCAGCAGCGGGAACTCGGTCAGCCACTCGCCGGTGGCCTGGACGGTCGGCGCCCACTCCGCGCCGGCGGCGGCCAGCGTCGCGAAGCCGATCAGCACGAAGCACCGCGGCGTCTGGTGGCTGTCCGCGGCGAGCTGCGCGCCGAAGCGGAACCCGCTCTCGAGGATGGGGAGGCCCTGGCCCACGTAGCCGACGATGGCCTGGTCGGTCGCCGAGGGCATCGGCGGCCCGGGCGGGCCGGCGTCGGGCCCGGTGGTCTGGGTGGACGCGCACGAGGTCAGGGTGAGGGCGGCGAGCAGCGCCGCGAGCACGACGGATCGGATCACGGGAGCCTCCTTCCTGGCGGCCTTCAAGCCGCCGACGATCGGGGACTCCGGACGCTCGGGGTCTGCGCCGCAGGCGATGCGACGCTTCGCCTCCCCTCGTCCGGATACTGCGACGCCGCCTCCGGCCAGGAACAGGACGACGAAGGCGGCGACGAGGATCCCTCTCGGGATGGCACCTGGGAACGCCTGGTCCGCGAGGAACAGGGCGCTCGCCGCCGACGTCGCCCAGCCGCCGATCTGCGAGATGTAGGCGGCGACCATGCGGTCGGACCGCCGCCAGTGAATCGGCTTTGGATTCCGCTTCATCGCAACCTCCGTCAGAGCATGACTCGGAAGCCGTGCGGGTCGTTCACGTGGTAGACGCCGCCGGGGACCTTCGGCGCCCGCCCGTCGGGCGTCAGGTCGGCGACGCGGTGGACGTAGCACCTCCCGGAGTCGTCGGGCGCCACGGGCCGGAAGACGGTGAGCCGATACGAGAACTCGCGGTAGGCACCGGGCTCCTTGTCCTTCACCGCCTGGGCCGATGGGACGTCGCGGAACGAGCCGTCCGCGGCGTAGCGCATGAGGCCCGTGCACGGGGCGCCGGTGATCGGGTCGTGCAGCTCGAGGAGCCCGGACCCGGGCGGCCCGCACCGCAGGACGAGCACGACGTGGCTCGGCGCCTTCCACTTGCCGGCCTTGCGGAAGCCGATGCGGACGACGCTCACCTGCGTCAGCTTCGACTCGGCGGCGATCAGCTCCCCCCACGAGACGGGGTCCCCTCCGAACGCATCCTCGACGTACTCGGAGAAGCCGCCCTGCGCCGACGCGCGCTGCAGCGCGGAGGTGACCGACCCGCCGTTCGCGGGGCGGAAGCGCGTCCCCACGTTCAGGCTGCGCGAGAGGCCGGCGTTCACCTTCGTGGAGCACGCCCAGCTCGGGCTCCGGTTCGTCGCCGGCGCGCCCTTCATCGCGCGCTGGTTGGCGTACCAGAGGCCGCCGACCGAGATGTCCTCCGGGAATCCGTTCCCGTCGGGGTCCGACGGGTCGACGATGTGCTGCGGCCGGTTGCAGGGCCCGTAGCCGATGCGGACCGACGAGTCGATCTCTGCCTGCCAGCGGGTCGACGGCGTGACGCGGCTGACGTTGACGCGCTCGACGGCGGCGCCAGCGAACCACGCGTCCTCGTCCTCCGGGGGGTCGGTTCCGGCGAGCTCTGCGGCTGGGTCGTCGAGCGGGATCTCGCACATCTCCTCGAGAAGTGCCTCTCGCACCGCCGCGTCGACGAGCGCGTTGACGCCCTGCGCGGTCAGCCGGTTCAGCAGCTGCTTCGCATCCACGGTCAGCCGTCCTTCCCTCGACGAGCGCCTATGAGGTCGAGCGCCCGGTCGACGAGCTCGAGGGCCCCCTTCGTCTCCTCCTCGACCTTCCGAGCCGCATCATCTCGCAACTGCTGCTCGCGGTCGAGCTGATCACGGAACGCCTGGTGGGTCGAAGCGCAGGCCTCCTTGGTCTGCGACTTCTGCTCGAGCGTGTCGATGCGGTCCACCTGCCGCTTCGCCAGCCAGATCAGCAGCGAGAGCAGCAACGCCGTCGCGCTGGATGCGACGGCGGCTATGATCGTCCCGAGGCTGGGCCCGCTCGCGTCCTGGATGGCGGCGACCAGCGCGTGAACCTCGTCGGGCGTCATCTGGGCTCCTGCTCACTCCCCAGCCCGGCGACGGCCCGATCGACGTAGGTCGCCGCTTCTCGGTGCAGCTCGATCGCCTTGCGGAGCTTCTCCGCCGCCTTCCGGAGCAACCGCTCCGTCCCCCTCGGTGCCGCCGCGTCGAGCACGACGGAGAGCACCGTCGACGGGTTCGGAGGCTTCGGGATCACCGGGATCCTTTGTTCGCCGAGAGACCGCGCGAGCGGCAGCTCGTCGACGTACCCAGACACGATGACCACCGGAACGATGGCGCGCCAGCGCTGCGCCAGACCGATCGTGTTGGGCACGTTGGAGTCGGCCAGCTGGAGATCCATGACGACCACGTCCATGGCCGTCAGGCTCGATTCGTCGATGTCGGTGACGCCCTGCCTCCAGGAGACGTCGCACTCGCCGGCTCCGCGAAGCAACGCGGTGAGCACCGCGGCGACGCCCTCGTTGTCTTCGACGAGCAGGACCTTCGGCCGGTATCGCTCGCACATGGTCTGCCTCGGATCAGGCGACGTCGCCGTTGAACGGGACGGTCACGGTGTCGGCGTTGGAGTCGGTGAAGGTCTCCGAGATGAAGTTGTCGGAACCCGCGTCGTCGTAACCCTGGCCGCAGAACTGGTTCCCCACGACGACGCACCTCGTCGAGTTCGTGTCGAGGTACAGCGCCTTCTCCGTCGCGCCGACACCGGTGTCGACCTCCATGATGTTGCCGCATACGGTGATCCGCTCCGAGTCGATCACCATGGCGTAGGCGGTCGGGGTCGTCGTCGTGTTCACGGCCCAGAGGAGGTTGTTCGACACGGTCCCGAAGAGCGCGAGGACCAGCGTCCCGATTCCCGCCCCTCCGCAGGCCTCGATGCGGTTCTCGTTGACCCGGAACCCGTAGAGCACGCTGGTGTCGCCGTTGATGTAGACGCCGGCCGACACGAAGTTGGTGACGTCGTTGTCGATGATCGACACGTCGGTTCCGGGCGCGGCGATGCGGATGCCCTGCAGGTCGGCCGCGGACGCGCTTCCGGCGGTCCCGACCTTCGCGAACGTGCAGCCCTTGATCCGGAGGTTGTAGATTCCGCCGGAGCCGCCGACGTTGTTGTGCTTGAAGCCGAAGTCGGACGACTCGAAGTCGCAGTCGAGGATGCGCGCCTTCTGGAGACCGACCGTCGACGAGAAGATCCCGTGGCACGGCTTGTTGCTGGACCCGCGGGTGACCGAACATCGCTGCGCGGTGAAGCCGATCACCGTGCTCCCCGTGCTGGTCCAGACGATGCGGTTCTGCGTCGCTCCCGGGTTGGTCGTCCCGTCGAACTTGATGTCGACGTCGAAGAACCGGCAGCGCGCGCGGCCGTTGAGGTCGAAGAGCGCGGTGTCCGTCGACCAGCGGACCAGTCCGGAGCCCGGGATGCCTCGGATCGTGATGTCGTCGTCCGGCATGACCATGGGCAGCGGGTTCTTCGGGTAGCTGTCACCGGTCGCGGGCTCGTTGCACTCGCCGGCGACGAGCAGCTCGACCTTTCCCTGCCCCTTCGTTCGGAGGTTCGCGAGAAGCGCGACCGCGTCGCTGAGCCGCGCGAAGTGGGCTCCGGGGACGTTCAGCCCGCAGACGATCGGGCCGCGCCGGTTCAAGATCGTGGTCAGCATCCGCCGGTCGGCGAAGCTCGTGATCGACCCGCCCGACGTCACCGCGTAGCCGACGAGGATGTCGTCGGCCGCCAGTGTCCCGATCGCTGCCGCGGTGGCGTAGAGGCTCTCGCTGACGTCGTAGAAGACGAACGACGACGCGTCGTCGGGAAGCCCCTGAACCGCGGCGTCGACCGCGACGAACTGGCCGGCGACCTCCAGCTTGGCGGCGCTCAGCTGGATGTTGAGGCCGCCGCCGTCGCTCATGACGGCGCCAGACAGGAGCGCGTTCTCGAAGACCTGCTGGTGGAGCTGCGCGTCACCGTCGGACCACGCCGCGAGGTAGTCCACGTGGCCGGCGACGGTCGTGGCGCCGAGGCTCCGCAGCGTGCCGGAGTACGCGTTGTCGCCGACCAGCGTGGCGCCGGTCCCGGCGGCCAGGTCGTCGACCACCTCGTTCACCGCGGCCTGCACGTCCGTCGCGGCGACCGTCCCGTGGGGGACGTAGTCGATGCCGGCCGCGGTGTGGCGCTGCGAGGTCTGCTTCAGGTGCGGCGCCAGGTAGGAGACCCAGATGTTGTAGAGGTGCGACTGCACGGTGTCGGCAGGGATGTCGTAGGCCCCGCCACCGGGCATTGCCTCGTTGCCGACGTGACGAGCGCCCGACGCCGCGGTTCCGGTCGCGCCGAGGTCGGTCACGATCTCGGCGAACGCCAGCTCGATCGTCGCGGAGGTGATCCACCCGTGCGCGGCGGCCAGCTCGAGGTGGTCGGCCTGGTGGGCCGCCCACGAGTTGCGGTGGGTGTTCAGGTAGCTGAGCAGATTCGTGATCGCGGTGCGCGTAGAGCTGCGCGCCAACGAGTGCGGCGAGCCCGCCTGCGCTTCGAAGCCGACGAGCGTGGCGCCCTCCGCGACGTCGGTCTGGTCGCCGAGCTGGGCGAAGAGCTCGTCCACGCTGTCGAAGGCGTCCTGGACGGTCGCCGCGGCGTTGTCGATCACCGTCCACGAGCCGGCCGACACCGACACGCTCGCCGCCGGCGCGAAGACCCAGGCCTGCCGCCGGTTCACCAGGATGTCGGCGTCGAGGATCTGCGTCGTCCCGTAGACGAGCTTGATGTCGCAGACCAGCAGCTCGTCGTCGAGGAGGCCGACGCGGGTGCCGGCGCCGGCGCCTGCCTCCGGCGCCTGCCGGACCACCAGCTCGAACGACTCGTCCTGGACGAAGTACACCTGCTGCGAGTGGCCGTCGGTACGCTCGTCCTGCTGGTTGCGGGCGAACCGGGCGAAGACCGAGATGTACCGCTCGTTCCCCGGGGTCTCGACCTGGGTCGGGACGCCGAGCAGGTCCTCCGAGCAGTCGACCACCTGGTCGGTTCCGATGAAGACGCGCCGGCCCAGCCCGTCGTAGGCTCGCGCCGGCCCGTCCAGGTCGATCGTGAGGTTCGGCACGGGGTCGTGCTGGACGGGCGTGGCGCCCGAGATGATGCCGGTGATCCCGACGTCCGCGGCCAGGTTCCAGTCCGCCTGCTCGAGGCCTGCGAACCCCTGGTCGAGCTCGTCTTCGGCGACGGTCTGCAGGTGGTAGTAGTTGCGTCGGTCGGCCATGCGCGTCCTCCCATCAGCTCAGCGTCGAGTCGGCCCCGAGCTGGCTCTGCCCCAGGACCCACACCGGAACGGTCGGCTCCTCGTTGCCGCGGACGTCGACCAGGTGGGTGTGTGCCGGCTTCAAGTACTCGGCGATCCGCCGCACGTGCGCCACGAGCTCCGCGGTGAGCACGGCGTCGGTCACGATGTCGAACGAGTAGAGCGACCGCTGGTGGGTGGTCCCGAGCGTCCAGTTGTCGCCCAGGCGCGACACGCCCAGCCGCATCACCAGGTCGTTCAGCGCCTGGACCTCGACCTCGATCCCGAGGAAGAAGCGGATGGCGTTCTCGATGCCTTCCGCGGTCCCCTTCTCCCGGTACATCTGGACGAGGACCGTCGCCAGCCGGCGCTTGTCCGCGTCCTCCAGGTCGACGTCGAAGGGGTCCCCGAGGTCTGCGAGGATCAGGTCGATGAAGGTGGAGCTGCACCGCTCGATGTCGAAGATCTCGGGGAAGCGGTCGATATCGAAGAGCAGCAGGTCGACCACCTCCTGGAGGCAGTCGATGAAGCGTCGCAGGTCCCCGGTCTCGTCGTCGTCGCGGTTCTTCTGCGGCAGCATGTACCACAGCAGGAACCGCCGGTTGTAGGGGGCCTCCGGCCGGAAGCCGTCGAACGAGACCCACTCGAACGGATCGGTCGGATTCCCGTCGGTGTCCTCGACCGCGCCGTTCGAGACGTCGATCTGGTAGTTCGCCCCTGGCGTCATCTCGGTGTCGACGGTGACGACCACGAAGTGGCCGTCCGCCTGCGCCTCCACGACGACCAGCGGGACCGCGGGGAACGTCCTGGGGGTGAGGATGATCGCCGACGCGTCAGCGACCACGACGTCCTCGTCGAACTCGAGGCGGACGGTGCGCTGGTCCAGCGCGACCGCCGGCCGCCCCACCATGACGAGCTGTGGCGCCTGGACGTCCTCGGTGGTGAACGAGTAGCTCTCGTCGAGCGGGGACCCGCCTCCGACCAGCTCCGACTGAACCCGGACCGTGACGAGCTGCTCGCTCGTGAACGGCGCCGTCGGGTCGAGGACGATGCGCAGCGTGTCGGCCGCCGGCGCCGAGACCGCCGAGTCGGGTCCGTCGAACCCCGCCTGGAAGCCGCCCGAGTCGCCGTCGTAGGCTTTGACGCCGTTGACCCAGACGGTCGTGCCGACGAGGCTGACGCCGGCGAGGCCGGTGTCGATCAGCTCGAACGCGATCGTCCAGTCGATGGGGACGCCGAGCTCGCTGGGGCCCGGGTCCCGGTTGACGAGCGCGAGCTGCGCGTCGTGGTCGACCGCGACCACGTCGTCGACGTAGAGCGCCGGCATCGGATCGTCTGGTGGGGCGGTCTGCGGCGGCTCGGATCCCGGACCTCCCGGCAGCGCCCCCAGCGCCAGCCGGACGCCGATCGTGTGGACGCCGCTGAGCTTCGAACCGTTCCCGACCAGGTCGGTGAGCGTGCGCGAGCGCCCCGCTCGACAGCGGGCCGAGACGAGCTCGGCGCCGTCGATCACCATGGCCACGCGCCACTCGGTCCCGGTCGGCGCCTCCGCCGGCGCCCGGAACCCGAGCACGGCCCGAACGAAGTCGAGGCCCGTCAGGTCGACGTCCTGGACCACCTGTGCGTAGTCGCCCGCCGCGAACTTGGCGAGGCGGAGCTCGTCGTCGTCGCCGAGGACGAAGGCGTAGCTGCCGCTCGCCGGCGCGCCATGCGCCGGCCGGATGCGTCCCTGGCCGGTCCCGAGCCGCAGTTCGAACGGGGAGAGCTCCGCCATCTCAGACCTGCCGCATCAGCTCGATGTGGTCGAAGAACCCGCGGCGCGTCACGTCGTCGACGCGGAAGCCGAAGCCGGCGCGCCCCGAGGTGAACGGCTGCGAGCCCGAGTTGATCCCGAGCTGGTCGTCGACGAAGTCGGTGAGCCCAGGGATCAGGACCCACGACTCCGGCGTGCCCAGCGGGTGCGCGTCGAGGTCGTTGCGCCAGGCCTCCAGGATCACGTCGCCGTTGTCCTGGAGTGTGACGTCGAGCCGCAGGTGCAGCCAGGTCCCCTGCGCGAAGGTGGACGTCGATGCACGCAGCACGCCGACGCTGTCGTAGCCTCCGATCCCGTTCGCGATCATCCCCTTCTTGATCACGACGCGGTGCGGGACGTCGTCGCTGAGCCCGATCAGGTAGGCCGAGTCGTTCACGCTCGGGCCCTGGCCGGCGAGGAAGAAGAACGGCGAGAAGCCCGTCGGCCCCCCGCCCGGGCCCCGCTGGATGCAGCCCCGGATGGAGCCGCCCTTGGCCATCGGCGCGTAGTTCAACGCGTTGCAGAACAGCCCGACCGCGCCCTCGGCGGCGGCCAGCGAGTTGAAGCCGTAGATGTAGCTCCCGCCGCCCGACGGGGGCGTGATGCCCGAAGTGGCGCCCCGGTCCACGGTGGCGATGTCGAGCCCGTCGTTGAGCACGGTCCAGTTCGCCTCGGACATCCCGCTCCTCCCGTCCTCACAGCGTGGTCATGGGGGTCCAGCCGGACTCGAAGGTCTCCGCGGACCGGATGACCCAGACGCCCGACCACGGCGTCAGCTCGAAGTCGTCGACGTCGCCCTCGTCGAAGGCGCCGCCCACGTGCGACACGTCGTCCCAGCTCTGGACGCCGTCGTCGTTCGACCAGCCCTCCTCGAAGTCCTCGAAGCCCTCCGGGGCGGTGTCGAACTGGGCGACCTCGGCGAAACCGTCGTCCCACGGGACCACGCCGTCGTCGTTCGACCAGCCCTCCTCGAAGTCCTCGAAGCCCTCGTGCTCGAGCCCGGCATCGAAGAACGCCCGGGCCGCGTCGTCGAGGGTGGCCGGCGTGGCCCAGTCGAACGACTCGACGCCCGACGGCGGCGATCCCCACGCCGCGAACATGCCGCCGGTGCAGACCGACTGCAAGGTCCAGCCGTCCGCCTCGCCCGGGTCGTCGTCCTCGATCTCGAAGCTGGGGTTCGTCGTGCCCATCAGAGCAGCTCCCCGGTCGCCGCGTTGTAGATGGCGACCTCGCCCAGCACCGGGAAGTCCCGGATGGCCAGTTCGACGTCCTCGGAGCTCCCGTTCAGCGTCAGGCCCTCGTCGCCGGCCGGCACGCGCCGCACCCCGCTGGTGTCCCGGATCGCGTTGAGGACGTCCGACCAGCTGACTCGACCGTCGGGCTGCCCGTCGGCGTCCTTCTGATTGTAGCCGAAGTCGACGGTCGGGTTCGGCGTGCCGTCGGAGAGCGTGATCGCGAAGAAGGCGGTCAGCGCGTCCCGGACGCGGTTCGCGACCGTCGTCGGGTTCTGCCCGGCGGCCACGTGGATGCGCGTCACCACGTTGATCGTCAGGTAGGCAGCGACCTGGACGGACGGACGGAACGTCAGGGTGTGGGGGTACGTGTCGGTGATCATGGTCGTGACCGCGGCGAGCAGCGCGACGGACGCTGCGCCTCCGCCCTCCGGGATCACGAACAGGATGCCCTGGTTCTCGGGGATGCCGGTGTCCTCGTCGGAGGTCAGCATCAGCGCGCGCGCGACGCTCGGGACGCGGCGGGCGTTGATCTCGTAGTCCTCGCGCGCGACGGTGCGCGTCAGCGTCCGGAGGCTCTCCGGGGCCTCGAGGCGCGCCGACGCGAGGGTCTGGCGCGGGAACCCTCCGGATGCCGCCGCCGGGTTGCGGACGGTTACCTCGACCCGCTGGCCGGCGTCGTCGAAGACCTCGGTCTCCAGCACCTTCAGCGCCTCCGCCTCGACGTTCCCTGCGGAGCCGCCGCCGGTCTTGTACTCGATCGCGATCGTGCCCGCGGCGAGCGCCCCGTTGGTCCCGTTCCCGAACCGGAGCGTCGCGCGGTCGTTCTGATCGACGAGGACCAGATAGTGGCGGTCGTTCGGACCGGAGTCGAGGAGGCTCACCACCTGCGAGTAGGCGCCGTTGCCGGCGCCGACCGACGCGGACCCGTCGAGGTACGGCGCGAAGTCGAGGATCACGTCCTGGTTCGCGAGCCCGGACGCCGGCGTGAGCTGGGTGTGGCTCTCCGAGTGCTGGAACGACGCCGTCGCGACCGGCGGGTCGGTCCCAGCCGGGACGGTGACTGGGGACACGATCTCGAAGCGGACCGGGGTGACCACCGACTTGGTCCGGACCACCGTCCCGAGCTGGAACGTGACGTCTGCGTCCGGGACGGCGCCCAGCGTGAGCTCGATGTCGGCGGTCGCCGCCTGCGCCCCGTGGAGGGTGTAGCCGAGACCGCGGGCCAGCGCGATCACGTTCTTCCGCTGCGTGGCCAGGACCAGCCGCGATTCGCGCGCCTGGTTATCCTGGTAGTGGGTGAGGACGTCGCCGACGAAGCAGAACATCTCCATGAGGATGTTCCCGAAGTTGGCGATGTCGAAGTCCGACCACGTCGGGAAGACACTCCGCAGGAGCGCGACGAGCCGCGCGCGCAGCGCGTCGAAGTCCTTGTCTGTGTAGTCGACGCTCGCAGGAAGCAGACTCACGGCTTCACCTCCGAGGCCTTCTGCGCGAGCGACACCCGGAGGGTGAGCTTCTCACCGTCCCGGACGGGCTCGACGGACGAGACGCAGATCCCAGGCGCCCACCGCGCGAGCGCCGTCTCGAACCTCACCCGGGCGACTTCGCCGAGGACCTCGCTGTTGTTCCGGTGCCGGAGGAGCTGGATGCCGCTTCCGAACTCGCTGCGCCAGGGGAGCTCGCCGACCGTCGTCTCCGTGTCGCCGGCCGTGCCGAGGATCTGGGCGACCTTCGACAACGTGAGGTCCCAGCCGGTGCCCGACGCGAAGTCGGAGCGCTGGTCGCGCTGGAACGGCGTCAGCAGCCCACCCATGCCCACCTCACACCGGAATCGCGTCTCGAGTCGCCTGCAGCGCAGCGATCAGCCGGTCGACCTCGACGGCGCTCTGCGCCACATCCCCGGTCACCGCCCCGGCCAGGTCCGGAACCGCCTGCAGCCCGACGAGGCCGGCGACCATGTTGATCGTCCCGATCATGCCAGACATCGCGCCCATCCGCTTGCCCATGTTCAGCAGCTCGACCTCGACGTCGGCCTGGGCGTCGTCGCAAACCGTGCGGAGCGCGTCGTCGTCCAGCTCGTCGGCCCGCGCCCGGGCCACCGAGATGCGCTGCTCCTGGCCCGCCAGCGCCATCAGAAGGTCGCGGACCTCGCGGAGGTAGTCGATCACCAGGTCGAGCGCGTCGGCGACGAGGACGGGCCCCGCCGCCGGCGGGAGCAGCCCGAGGAGCGCGCCGACCTTCGGGCCCAGGATGGCGATCTTCTCGACCACCCCCCCGGGGTTCACGATCACCTGGGGGACCGCCTTCACGACGTCGACGATGGCCATGAAGGCGTCGAGCAGCCGGAAGATCGGCGACAGCGGTGCCATCGCGTGCTGCGCCTGGATCGTGAGGTCGGTCCCCTCGACCGAGACGCCGCCCGGCATGCGCACTCGCCGCGGGTCCGGGATCACCGGGATGCTGGCGCCCACCTCGCCCCCCTCAAATCGGGTCTCCGACCGGACGCACCGGCCGGCCGTTCACGAACACCTGGGTCCCCGAGAGCCGCAGCGCGCCGACCGCCTCGATCCGGACCTCCGCCGTCCCGACGAGCTGGACGCTGTTCGTCTCCGCGTCGAACGTCAGGTGGTCGCCGGTGCGGCGGTTCGTCAGCTTCATCCGGCGGCTGCCCACGCTCTCGTCGAGCTCGACGCAGAAGTCCTCGGTGGAGAGCACGCGGTTGTCGGGCGGCGACTTCGCGGCCTCGTCCGGGACCTCGCCGCGTCCCCACTGCGCGGTCAGGTAGTACGGCGCGGCGGGGTCCCCCTGTTTGAAGAAGATGCCGACCTCCGCGCCCTTCTCGGGCACCGCGAACAAGCCCCGCTTCCGGGAGCCGCCGCCGGACGTCCCGAGCGGCCAGGCCCACGGGCTGCTCGGCTCCATGACCCCCGGGATGCGGAAGCGGACCCGACCCAGCTGCTTCGGGTCGTTGCGGTCCACGACCACGCCAACGTAGAGCCCGAGGAGCTGCGCGGTGCCCTCGCGGCCATCGTCGAACGGTTCGACCACTCGCCTACTCCGCCTGGCTCTGGTCCTCCTCGAGCCGCCACGTCGGGACGCCGTCCTGCAGGTAGACCTTCTCGGTCCGACCGGTGTCCGGGTCCACCGCCTCCATCTCCGAGAGCACGCCGGCCGGCACCTTCGTCGCCGTGTTGCGGGTGCCCCCCTGCTCGCTCGCCGTCCCGTCTCCGTCCTTGCGCGGGACTTCCGACTTGCCGTCCCGCTTGCACTTCAGCGAGCAGCCGTAGCCGCTCCCGTCGATCTTGTGGGTGATGTCCGTCACGTAGTACTTGCCGGAGAGCATCCGCGAGATGCCTCGGACCTCGATCACCTGCTTCGCGCGCACCGACGGGTCGCCCACGATGTCGAAGCTCAGCTTGACGGTGCCGTGCTCGGCGCTCTTGAAACGCGCGTCGGCCTCCCCCTTCGCGCCCGTCTCCGTCGCCGCCGCGGAGGCATGTACCGTCGACGTCGCGTTGCGGTCGTCGATGTAACTGACCTGGTCGTCCTCCGCGCTGAACACCGGCGCCGCGCCGGTCCGGCGGTCCCGGAACGAGGTGGTCCCCTTCTCCGGGTCGACCACCTCGATCACGTCGGCGAGGGTGTCGCGCTCCACTGTCTCCGCCGTCGCGTCGACCGAGATGTCCTGCTTCGTCTCCGGGTCGCGCCCCTTCACCGTGGTCCGGCCGACTCGCCTCGTCAGGTCGGACTCGACGTCCACCTTCTTGATGTCGCCCTGGTCCGGGTCCACGTGGTACGTGAACACCCGGACGGGAGCACCGGCCTGCTTCCGGTCGTGCCAGTGAAAACCGGTGTCGTCGACGTAGAAGACGAATCCTTCCTCCGCGGCGAGGCGCCGCAGAAGGTGCGCGTCGGTCTCGCCGAGCTGGTTGATCGTGTCGACGGTCTCGGCTGTCTCCTGGATGGCCGCGGTCTCCCCCTCGTAGCCCATGGACCGCGCGACCTCGCGGACCACGTCGGATCGCCTGCGACCCGCCCAGCTCCGAGCTCGCTGCTGCCGAGCCGCCAGCACGGAGGTCGCCACCGCCTCGATCGTGAGCTTCGCGAACCCCTTGATCGTCTTCACGACGCAGCGGCGCGGCGTCGACATGTGCCCCGGGTAGCCCCACGACACCTCGAGCACCACGCCGCCCATGAGATCCGGATCGTCGAGCAGCGCGAGGTCGTCGTTCCGCACCACGATCGTGACCTTGTTTGCCTTCTTCTCGCTGTCCTCGTATGTGAACGACTCGACGCGGCCGTCGAGCGACGAGACGCGCTCCCCGGCGGTCCCCGCGACCTCCCGCATCGCGACGATGCGGATGCCAGGCGCGGAGCGGTCCATCAGCCGTGCTCCTTGCGCCGCGCCTCGGCGAGGATGACGTCGGTGAGCACGCGCATCGACGGGATGTAGATCACGCGCCCGAGGTCGAGCACCAGCGTCCCGTCGATGATCCGGTCCGGCTGGAAGTCGGCGATCACCCACCAGTAGCCGGCCGCCCGTGGCAGGCCGCGGAAGTACCAGGCCGCCAGGGTGAAGAGCGAGTCCCCCTCCACGACGCGATGCGTCCGCGTGTCGGAGAGCTCCCGGTACTCGTAGGGCTCCCGGTCGGTGAGCGACAGCACGCCGTCGTCGTCGGCGACGCCGCGGCAGAACGTGAACCTGGAGCCCAGCCGAGGTGCCATCCGTCTACACCGTCAGGTCGATCACGCCGAGCTCCACGACGGTCCCGGCGCGCAGGTCCTCGGAGGTCTGGCGGGTGTCCCTGGCCTCCTCGAGTTCGACGGCCGCGGTGTACCGCAGCACCGAGCCGTCCGTTCCGAAGTCGGTGTAGCGGAACTCCAGCGACAGCACGACCGTCTGCACCGACAGCACCCCCGGCCACACGAAGAGCAGCCGGGGAGGGGCGTTGTGCGCGACGTCCGCGGCGGCCGCCGGCGGAGCGCTGAACGCCATCAGGAAGTGCCGGAAGTCCATGATGTCGGCGTCCGGTTCGATCTCGCGTGCGTAGATCTTGTCGAGGTAGAACTGGAGCCCGGGCAGCCCTCTGTTCGTCGTCGATGTGTACTGCTGCGGCTGGTGCGACATGCCGAAGACCTCGCCGCGGGCGAAGTTCATCTGGACGCGCTCCGCTAGCGCCTCCGGGTTGAACAGGCAGGCCTTCTCCTCCCCGGTGGAGAGATTCACCAGCGTGCAACGAGGCGGCCGGGCTGTCGCGTTCTGCAGCACCACACCTCCTAGTACGTCGGCACCGGCGAGAAGCCGCGCGTTGCGGAGTCCCGGTCGACGCGCTGCATCACCTCCGCCAGCTTCTGCCCGTCGACCTCGAGCGTGGTCCGGACCTCGACCGGCTTCTTCATCGCGTTCGCCTGCGCCTCGGTGACGGCCTGCATCATCTGCAGCTGCATCTCGGCGAACGCGCCGTAGTAGCCTCCCTGCTCGCTCGTCGCGACGAGGCGCTGCACCTCCGGGTTCGCGGCCTCGTCCGCCTTGAACTGGGCGACGGCCGGCGCGCGCTGCTCGAGGTATACCTGCGCCTGCTTTTCCTCGCTCGTCGAGAGCGAGCTGACCCAATCCTCGATCGACTCCGGGAGCATCCAGCTAGGGATCGCCCGCGCGATGTTGATCAGCGTGTCGATCACCGCGTTGATGGCAGACGAGATCGCGTCTGCGATGCCATTGAAGAAGTCGATTACCGGCTGGAAGAACGCGACGATCCCGTCGGCAATCTTGCTGAACAGGTCGGAGAACCACTGCCCGATGCTGACAAAGAAGTCGCCGATCTTTCCGAACCACCCCTTGATCGTCTCCCACGCCGACGCGAGCGCGTTGGGCAGCGTCTCGCCGAAGAAGATCACGATGGCCCCGAGCCCCTCTCCGATCGCGGTTCCGAACCCCTTGATCCAATCGATTACGGTAGTGATTACATCAATGACAGCTTCAATCGCAGTGACAAGAACGGTCGTAATGAGCCCGGCGACCCATCCGATCGCGCGACCGAGGCCGTTGAGCACGTCACCGAAGGTGAGTCCCTTCCCGGACGCCTCTCCGAAGATGCCGGCGATTGTGTCTATCAGCTGGCCGATGGCACCGAAGACGCCTGCGAAGGCCTGTTTGATCGGCTCGATCCACCTCATGAGGCCTTCGAAGAACCCGCCGAACAGGTCTGCCACCCACCCGATCGCGGTGGCGATCCACTCGACGGCCGTCCCCAGGCCCTGCCCGATCGCGACGCCGACCGCCCCGAAGCCCTCCGAAGCCCCGGTGGTCCAGCCGAAGATCGCGCCGAAGAGCTTGGACGCCGCGTCCCAGAGCCGTCCCAGCGCGGTCGCCATGGCCTCGAACGCGGGGCGGCCCGCCTCGATCGCCGAGCTGAACCCGGCCTTGATCCCCTCCCACAGCACGCCGAGCCGGTGGACGAACTGGTAGATGCCGACCAGGAACGACTTCAGGCCCTGGTTCTCCGCCTTCGCGAGGTCCTCCATGACCGCGCCGGAGAACCCCCCGTCGGTGAACAGCTGGACCAGGCCCTGGAAGAACAGCTTCACCTGCGA
>Ga0116155_10000755_pt1 | contig 24981 bp, 17 predicted proteins | sample AD_UKC032_MetaG_FD_89890 | JGI IMG/M metagenome (GOLD analysis project Ga0116155, IMG submission 89890) | Active sludge microbial communities of municipal wastewater-treating anaerobic digesters from USA - AD_UKC032_MetaG | ecosystem: Engineered > Bioreactor > Anaerobic > Digestate | place: USA...
ATATGTATGACTAACCTTGATGTCTAACATTTTTCTCTGATTTTTTAATAAAGGATTTGATCGTGTCAAAGGGTCTTTTCCCCAAATTCCGATATCCCCTGTGAGGCCTTTCAAAATTGTAGTGTTCTAGCCAGACATCAAGGTCTTCCTGAAGTTCTTCTACACTGATATACATTTTTTTACGAAAGGCGGTTGCAATAAAATCCTCTTTGATGGTTCGGTTGAATCGTTCCACAAAGCCGTTGGTTTGCGGATGTCTGACCTGGGTGGTTCTGTGGCCGATATCATTGAGCTGCAAGAACAGTTCATAGGGATGTGCGTCAGTTCCGCAAAACTCTCTGCCGTTATCGGTTAAGATGTTTTCGATTGGAAGGTCCCATTCCTGGTACTGGGGAATCACATCGTTGTAAAGCACGGCCACAGCGGCTTCTGGCTGCTTGGAAGTGTGCAGGAATCCAAAGGCAAACGAGGAGAATGTATCTACCACACTGTGCAGGTAGACCCTTCCGATCCCGGAGATTGTGCCCACGAGCTTGGTGTCCTGACACAGCAATTCTCCGGGTCTGGACGACTCTACATGACGCTCTGCAAAGACCGGATTCATCTTTTCAATCAGGCGGATCTGGTCCTCGGTAAGGGGAAAACCCTCCTTCAGATGTTTCTCCTCCAGGCGCATCAATCGGTCAAATTTGGAGCCCATATTGCGCTTGATGAGGATCTTTTGAACGGTCGGCGAACTCACACTGACATTCTGCAGCCGTAGCCAGTCACTGAGCTTGATACAGCCCCATCCGGGGTGCGTCAGGCTCAGCTCAACGATCTTCTCCTCCACTTCTGCTGAAGTCGTCTGTGGATGAGAGTGATGAGCAGTGGAGAGATCCTTGAGCCCATCCAATCCAGATTCAGCAAAACGCTTTTTCCATGCATAAAAGCTGGTCCGATCCATACCAGAATGCCGGCAGGCTTCGGTTACGCTACCTAATTGCTCGGCTAACTGCAATACAGTTAGTCTTTTCCGTGCAATTTTCTCGTTGGGGTCTTTGGTGACCATACGTGTCAAAGTTAATACTTCCATCTTTTCGTTGTTTAACAAATTAAACTTACTAATTTGTTAGACATGAAGTTTAGTCTTACATATCATTGCCATTTTACTTTCTTTTCTTTCGGCTTGTGTGTCAGCGTTTTTTATTTTTTAAGGGTCGGCAAATTTTTTAAAACAATTTCTCTCGGTGTGTTGGCTTGTGCTGCTTTAGCAATGTGCTTGCAAATATGGTGGGTTGATTGGTTAATTTTCATTGTTTAATGCTCCAAATATTCTTCCATCTGATGTATGGCTTACTTTCCCAAAGTAAACTGTCTCAAAAAAATTACTTTTCTCGTTGAAAACGAAATTAAACTTTTCGCTCAAATTCATTTCAAAATATTCTGGTTTGGTAAAGCGTAATAAAACAGAAATACTTTCTTTCATGAAGTCGGGATTGTATTCGTAAGCTAAAATTGATCCAAAGTCCTGTCTTACTATTAGCCGCATTATTGCTTTCGGAAATGCTAATAAATATGGAATAATCGTCTGCTTGTCCTCAATTAAAAATACACGACCAAATGCTTCATTAGTATCAACATTTGCGAATACATTCCCTTCCATATAAAGATAATAGCCGCCACTTACTGGAAACCTATCATCAAGTTTTTTGAAGTTAAATTGGTCGTATTCCTTTGCTTCTTCAATCTCATTAATTCGTAATTCTAAAGCCTCAGTAATCCGCCTTTTTACGCCTACATTTTTGAACTCATTGAGATAATATCTAAGTCGTGTTAAAAGTTTGTATTTCCTTGGTTCCATCTCTATTTCAAAGGCTGGTGGGTCAACTAACCAAATTCTTGCCGTGCTATTTGCTCTATTGTCTAATACCCCTATTGTCCCATAATACAAGTTTTGATGAATTGGAATTTGCATCTGTGCTTCTTGTTCTCTAACATAAGTCTTCTTTCTATCTATGCTTGAATAATGTGCTTCAATTGAATTATTCTGAATTGAGTTGTCAGCAACTGCACTCCCTTTGTTTTCACCTTGAATAAAATTATTGCCTGTAGAAGCAATTGGAATGTCAAAGTCGAAAGTTGGATGTCCGTTTCTGCCGGGAGCAGTTGGGATTTTTCTCCAATCTGCTGCTGTTAAATTATGGATTTTATTTAGTAAACATAAACCAACCGAAACACCAATCCGTTCTGTATATCCTGTTTGCATTAAATCGTTCCCAATCACCCTTGCTTGAATGCTACCATTATTAAATGTCAGAAGTTGGTTAACAGCACCTAGATTATCTTCTACCAACGCTCTTAACTCATTATAAGTTCTGAAACCGTTAACATCCATTTGCCATGTAAACATCATATAGGCAAGGAATTCATCTTCAGTAATCATGATTCCGTTTTGGACAATTTGATTTATCACATCAGCATTTGGAAAACCTTGAAACAAGATTCTTTGCACGTCATTATAATATCCTACATCAATTTGAATCATAACTATTTACCACAAACTTTATTTACATTTATGATTTGTATCAGTCATCATACTACTTTAATATTACATCTCTATGTAACAGGGTCAATTTTACCGTCAACATCAAAGTCCTCTAAAGTCAGTTCGGAATGAAGGCGTTTGTTTTGAAGCAAACTCAAAATAGTGTCCAGCGTTTCATCAGTGAAAACAATTTGTCCGTTGTCAAACTGAATGCTCCAATTTTTTGCAGCACTTACTTGTTGCAATCGCTGCAGAAATTGCGGATTTCGGTAGTGACCCAAGTTTCTGATGGTCGCAATTTTTCGCAAGTAGCGTTGATTGTTTCCAACTCTTGTTGTTAGAATTTCCATGTTTACGAACAAATTAAGTTGCGTTACTTCCTGAAACATTTCGTCTGCTTTGGCAATCATACCATCACGAAAGTTGAGGCCATGCTCAAACTCTTTTTTTGATAATATGAAAAGTGTTTCGCCATAATAGAAAAGGTCAACTGAACTGGCAATACTGAAAACATTTTCGTCCTCTAAATCTTCAAACCGATTTTCTCGAAAAAGAAGCGGAATCAATCCTTTGTTCTTTTTCATTTTCCAGTTTTCGGGAATGGTTTTGAAACCTACAACTTGAATGCCTTCTCTATTTCGCAAAATGATTAAGTATGCTTTCGTTCCATTTACCAGTTCTTCAACATTGTCGATTACATCTTCTTCGGGATTCAGTTCTCCTAACTTTTCAAAGATTCTGTAAAAGTCCGTTTGGTCAGAATCAATGGTTCGCACTTGGTCTGCCTCTGGTTCGGGGCAATCATAACTATATTCATCAACAGTATTAGTGTTTTGAATCTTGCTTGTGACAATGTTTCGCAAACGATTTTCAAGGCGTTCGTCAATAGGAACATATTTTATTGAGTATTGAGATACCCTGTTAACTTTATACTCTTTGACAACTGCCAGCGAAACTTCGGCTCTGCGAAGATTTAAGTTTTTAAGATTCTGAAGAATGGTTCTATGCGACATTATTATTTTGATTTTCTTGTTCAACTACAAAATATAAAAAACGGGTCAAACTCCTGATATAGTAGCGTTCGCCTGTGTGTAACTCATGCTTGCTGAGAATAACCGTTGAGTAAATTTTTCCGTCCCGTTTGTATTCCAAATCATAAAGCCCGTAACCAGCCATTGCCAATAGCGGATTCATAAAAACGGATTTGCTTGTTATGGTTAGCAGTAGCAGAATGAGCAGAAAAATGGTAATTGCTATTACGTCTTGCGGCTTAGACAAGTCAATACCGAAAAAAGAAACCATATACGGAATGGTATAGTTTATTAAATCCACCGAACGGTTTTTTACAGTAACTACTTCGCCAATAAGATTACCCCGTTTCATAGTTGCCACTGTAATGAAAAGAAGAATAATACTCAATGCGGTGAAGCCGAGCAAAACATAAACAGGGATAGGATGCTGAAAGCGGTGATTATTGTCAAAATCAAAATCCTTTACTACCAAAATCCAAAATAGTGGTGAATATGCACTGATAAATAATAATATGGCTGTAAATAGTTTTGGTTTCATTTTCTATAACTCTCCTTGATAAAGATTAGCAAGAACATTCAAAGGCATTTCATTCAAACTATTTGCAAACTCATTTATTTGAGAAACAGTCTTATTCAGTTCTGAAATTGCTTTTAAAATTTCTTTTTGTCGTTCAACTTTTGGAACACGAATTTTCATTGCAAGTAAAAACTCTTCTTTGAATCGGTTACGGCTTGCTTTGGTTGTGCCTTTGCAGAACTTCTCAACTTCATTCCAAACAAAAGGCCTTGTGAAATATAAACTCAAATATTCAGCTAACACTTGTGTCTCGTCAACTTCATAAACAGGAAATTCGTTTGAGCAGTAGTAGCCGTCAAATTCATCTGCAATAATTCCAAATGCTCCTTTCCATGCAAACAATCTGCTGTAAAGGAAATTTCCCTTTGAAACTTTGTTTAATTCCTTGCCACTAATTTCTTGTCCGAGTTTTGTCTCTCGCAAAAAAGGCCCTCTGCCTGCAAGCGAACAGCCAAGTATGTTGTATGCTTTTGAAGGAATCAATGTCTCATAGTTGAGTTTCTCTTTCAATACATTTCCCAAAACAATTTCGTTAAGTTCAGAAGGATTTATTTGATTCAAAGATTTCCAATGTCCATTTGAAAGTAGTTTTTCAGTAGCAGAAAAAGTTGTTTTGAAAGCACCTAGTTCTTTTTTGACTTTTTCGGCAATTGTAACAGAAAAATCTTCAAGTTTCTTTGAAGGGTTTTTAATATCAAGATTATAATTTCTGCGTACTATTTCATCAAGATCAACAAACCATGAAATGTCTGATAATTTCCTTTTGCTCCACCATTGAGAAACAGGAATGAATTCTGAAATGCTTAACGGTCTTGTCTTAGAGTAACTTTTTCTGTCGGTCGGCATTGGCACTTCATAATACCAAACTTTACTTGTTGCCTTGCCATGCTCAAAGAAAAGTAAGTTACAGGGTATTCCTGTGTATGGATGAAAAACTCCTTCTTGCAGTTTTACAATTGTGTGCAAATTGAAGTTATCTAAAAGTTCCTTTTTAATTCTTGCGCAAACTCCATCGCCTGAAAGAATTCCATCAGGAACAACAACTGCTGCTCTGCCTCCTTGCTCATTTGGTTTTTTGCGTTTCAGTTTTCTCATAATGAGTTGGAGAAAAAGCAAAGCGGTTTCAGCTGTCTTTTTATCATCAGGAAAATTGTTGAGAATGCCTCGTTCTTCTTCACCTCCGAATGGCGGATTTGTTAGTATAATATCAACTCTCTCTCTATCGCCAATATCACGAAGTGGGAAACGCAAACTATTACCGCTGTCAATGTTAGGATATTCCAGGCCATGCAAAAGCAAATTCATTTGGCAAAGCAAATAAGGAAGTGATTTTGGTTCTCCTCCAGTAATTGAATTGCTTTGTAAAATATTTCGTTGCTCAACTGTTTGAGCCTGTTTTTTTAAATACTCAAATGCTTCAACCAAAAATCCTCCTGTTCCACTTGCAGGGTCAAGAACAGTTTCTCCAATTTTTGGGTCAAGCATTTCAACCATAAATTTCACAACTGGTCTTGGTGTATAAAATTCACCAGCATCACCGCTTGCATCACGCATCTCTTTGAGTATGCTTTCATAGAGGTGTGAAAGTGTGTTTATCTCAACGTTATTAGTGAAATGTATTTCATCAATCTTATTAACCACATCACGCAGTAAATAACCGTTTATCATTCGGTTTGTTATACCCTTGAAAACTGTTGCAATTACATCTTTTCGTTCGGTTCCTGTTTCACTTTGCAGACTTCTTAAATAATAGAACAAACCTGTTCTTTCTTTTCCATCGGAGAGTTTTACTTTTTCGTTATTGATGAAAGCCAATAAATCATCACCTGTGAGATTTTTATCTTTTGCCCAATCTCTCCAACGATAAGGTGCTGAAATTGCAGGTTTATACTTTTTCTCTTCTAACTGTGCGTTGAGTTCTTGAAGTTGTTCGTTATCGTCTAAAAATTTCAGAAACATTATCCAAGTCAACATTGGCAAACGGTCTCCGTCTCCGTTCAACCCTTTGTCCTTCCGCATGATTTTGCGACAGCTCTTGATTATTCCGCTTAATCGTTGTGCAGGAGTTTCTATAACCACAGGTTTTGCCGCTTTCTTTGGGGCTTTTTCTTTTATAGTTTTTGCCATTTTTCAGTTTATGCTGCTTCTGCGTATAACAGAGTTTGTAATTCTTCAATCGCTTTTTTGAATTGGTCTATTCCACCAAATTCTTTTACTATTTCAATCGGATTCCCCTGTTGAGTAATGGGTTCAACTGAAATAATGTCTGGTCGGATTTGGTTTAGTCCATAGTCCACATACTTTTCTAAAATCATATTCAATACTTCCTTTGCTCTTTCGCTGTATTCAGCAAAAAAGTCGGGTTTGTTCCTTTTCAATAATTCTGCTCTTTGCTTTCTTGTCAATGGTTTTAAATCAAAGGCAACGAAACATATCAAGTCAAATGGGTCGGCTTCTTGTTGTTTGGTTATATCCATTAACTGGTCAATAGAAATGCCGTTGTTTTCCAACTCGTCTAAAATGTGTTGCCTTTCTTGTAGGTCGTTCCATTTGCTTCTGAAGTCATTCATTGAAGGGAACATCGTTGTAATATGCTCTTTAGCATATTGCGTAAATTGAATGGTTCTCAATTTTCCGCTTGCATCTAAAATTTGAACACTTTCGGCTGCTATCGAAACTTCTCCCTCGCTGATGTAATATTTTCTTCGTTGTTCTACACCACCTCCTCCTGGAGGTGGGTTGTTGGTATCGTCATCATTTTCCCAATCGTCTGGTTCTTCTGTTGATGGGTCTGGAATCCATGCGTCTCCATCAATTATATTTCCATCACCATCAATTTCATCCTCTGTAATTAAAGGCGGTTCACCGTCAAAATCAGGGTCGGCAAAATTTCTTGTTGCACTTCCTGTATAGTCCAAAATGGTGAAAAATAATTTTTCCTTATCCTCTCTAACTCTTGTTCCTCTACCAACAATCTGTTTGAACTCAGTCATTGAATTTACCATTCGGAAAATCACAATGTTTTTGCAAGTCGGAACATCTACGCCTGTGCTCAACAATTTTGAAGTTGTTACAACTACCGGAATAGGTTCGTCAATGTCCATAAACTTGCTTAAATGCCCTTTCCCAATATCTCCTTCCTCTGAAACAATCCTAACTACATAATCGGGATATTGCTGAACTAAATCAGTATTAAGATTACTCAATTCTCTTCGGAATTGGTCTGCATGTTCTTGGTTTACGCAAAAAACAATTGTTTTATCAAACCTGCCGTATTTCACCATATGGTTGTAAAGGTGTTTTACAACGGCTTTGGTTCGTGGCAAATAGGATAATGAATTCTCAAAGTCAGGTGTAGTGTATACTCCATCAGGTATTACCTCCCCGTTGTCGTCTCTCTGTCCTTCTTCTGGTCTGAAACCTGTTGCATCAGCTTCTGTTACCACACGATGGACCAAATAAGGAGCTAAAAAGCCGTCCTCAATTCCTTGTTTCAAACTATAGATATAAAGCGGATTTCCGAAATATGCGTATGTGTCTTTATTGTCGTCTCTTAAAGGTGTTGCCGTTAATCCAACTTGAACAGAAGTATTGAAGTAATCTAATATAACTCTCCAATTACTTTCGTCTGATGCACTTCCTCTATGGCACTCGTCAATAACAATCAAGTCAAAAAAATCTCTTGGCAAATTTCTGAATGCACCAACTCTGTTTTCATCTTCGGCTAACGATTGGTAAGTAGAAAAATAAATTTCTCTGCTGCTTGGCAAACCTTCATCAGGAACTAAACATCTTGCATCTCCAAACACTGCAAAATCTTTTGCATGTGGGTCAGTAACCAAAATACTTCTGTCAGCAAGGAATAAAATTTTTGGTCTGCGGTATTCTCCTTTTATGTTCCAACGGTTGTTCCAAAGTTTGTAAATGATTTGAAAAGCAACAGTTGTTTTTCCTGTTCCTGTGGCAAGTGTCAATAATGCTCTTTTCTTTCCTTCTAAAATGGCTTTTATTGCTCTGTTGATAGCAATACGTTGATAGTATCTTATTTCTTTTCCCGATGTCGCAAAAAACGGTTTTAAAAATGTCTCTTGAATTTCAGGCTTTATTGGTTCTGCTTGGTTTAGTCTGTTCCAAAGTTCAGTCGGTGTCGGATAGCTTGAAATTTTTGTTTCAAGTCCTGTGATAAAGTCAAATTCTAATATTTCTGTTCCGTTTGTCGAATAGGCAAATTTAAGTCCGAGTATTTGAGAATAGTCTTTTGCTTGTTGGATGCCATCAGCAGCCGACTTGTATTTTTTCTTTGCTTCAACAATTGCAATCGGAAAGTTTTGTGAATAGCGAAGCAAATAGTCAAAGCGTTTCGCTTTTTTTCTTCTTGCTTTTCTTCCAATCACAATAATTTTTCCGTCAGTGAAAGTTCTTTGTTCAATAATCAATTCATCTGTCCATTGGCTCTCATATAGCTTGGGCAGCACTTCCTTTCGGCAGGTGTCCGCTTCGCTATCGTGGTCGTCAATATGTATAGTTTTATCACTCATTTATTATCTTAAAATGATCTGTCAAATTAACGAATATTTGTCGGTGCGTGGGCAAAAAGAGGCTCTTTTGCAAGCTTGGATTTGCGGGTCGGCTTGTGTGGCTTGCAAATGTGCCGTTTGCAGGCTGGCTATAATTGTTTTTAAAAAATGTGCGGTGGAAAAAAAATAAAAATCATAGGGTAGGTCAGCGTGTCGGTTTAGTAGCTGTCCGTATTTAATATCGTTTCTATGTCTTTGGTCACCTGTCAAAATGGTTTACTTTTTTCTGTTTCTGTCACTCGTTTGTTTATCGGGTCGTTGTCTTAATACACTTGCTGCCAACTCATTTATATATGTACTTCAAGACATTGGTCAGGTTGTTTTACTGGCCGCTCAGATGAGCAACTAGCATAACTTCTTTCTGAATATTCAAACCTGTGTTGTGGTTTCATGGTTACGTTTATTTGTCAAGGTCATTAAAGGAGTATAGAGCTGTTAAGAGAATTCAAATATTGGTTAGGTTGCACCCGGGTCTGAATTCCAGTCAAAGTTAAAACATTCTTTATATACGATGCAAACGATTTGGATAAATATTTTTGGGAAAAGTTTAGGAAGTTTAGGAAGTTGAGGAAGTTGAGGAAGTTTAGGATTAATGACCGGGATGTTACCTGTTTCTCCGAAGTGATCACTTACGGGTTCTACCGCCTCACCACCCTGAAAACCAGCACCTTGCCGGTATCGTCCGTGAGGCGCAGGAGGAGGAGGCCCGGGGGGATGGGGTGCAGATCGAGGGAGTTTGCTCCGGCCGTGAGGCGGGAGGTTTGCAGGATCCGGCCCGAAAGGTCGGTAAGCTGCGCCTCATACCCTGTGCCGGGTTGCAGCCCGTTGACATACAGCAGGTTGTCTGCCGGAACCGGGTACAGGGTGATATGGGCCTGTGCGGGATATTCCTCTGCGCCAATGACCAGGATATACTGGCAGGCGGAGGTATCGGCACACAAAACGCCCCTGATCTCCACGGCATAATTGCCCGATTGTAGCGGGCGAAATACCGGCAACACAGCTCCGCTTACCGGCGCCATCCCCTGGTCGCAATCGAGCCACTGGTACTGGCCGTACCCCGGCGGCGCCAGGGCAGAGTCGCCCGTAATGGTAAAGGTGGCCACCACCGAGTCCATGGACAGGTGCAGGGTAATGGTGGAATCGCAGCCCGCGGCCGAGGTAAGGTGGTTGACGTAAGTACCTGAGGATGTCAGCGGAACCCCGCCAAACCAGTACACATCGCCGTTACAGAAGGTATCGCTTAGCTGGAGGTTCCATCGTTCATTTACGGTGATGGCCTGAAAGGAGGAATCGGAGCAGGTTAACCCTGTGGACACCAGCTTGATGGTGTAGTTGCCGGCGGTGGTCAGCACCAGGTTGGGATGTTCCAGCACCGACACCGGGGTGCCGTTTATAAACCATTGGTAGGAGACAGAATTGAAGCTGGCGTTGATGAGCTGCAGGGAATCGCCGGTGCACAGCGGGTGCTGGGCATACGAAAACCCGGAATGAACCGCACAGGGGGTGGGTAAACCATATTTGGCCAGGTACCCGTCGGTTTCACCTGCCGAGGTGAGGGTATCGGGGCCAAACACCGCCTGGTGCCCGGTGGCACTGCCGAAAAAGCCCACCGTGTACACATTGCCTGCGGCATCGGAGGCCACGTTGTTGTATACGGTGTTTGTGACCCGGTTGCCTCCGGTATGTCCGCTGAGCACGGTGCCGCTTCCGCTCATCTTCACGATAAACGCACGAACATCGGTTGATCCGCCCGTCAGCTGGAGGGTATCGAAGTAATACAGCGAGCCAAGAAGTCCGGACAGGTACACATTGCTGGCCTGATCGATCACCATTCCTATGATCCCACCCCCACTGTTTCCATGAAAGATTTTTGTCCACATACCTGTTCCTGAAGGACTTACCTTTTGTACCCAGAAATTGTACACATAGAGGGTATTGAAAGAGGTATCGTTCAGCTCATGGTTGCCTGACCCGTGCCAGCCAGCGATGCAAAGAGATCCGTCAGGGCCGGTGGCCAGGGCATTTACCATGTGATCGCCCGTGCCGTAATACCTGCGCCGCCACATCAGGGTACCAGCGCTGTTGAATTTTGCCAGGAAGGTTTCGTACCCCACCGGATTAAAGAGGGTATCGACCCCGCCAATACTGAGACTGTTGTTGAAGATCCCGGTAAGATAAATGTTGGCAGCCGAATCCATGGCCACATCCCTGGCATAATCCATCCCTGTGGACTTCAATGCCTTGGTCCAGAGCAGGTTACCGGTGCCGGCACTCCACGCTGCCAGAAATATGTCTTCATTGCCAGCCAGGGTCAGGGTATCGGTTTGAATGACAAGTGACAAGAAGGCGTAATTACCTGTGATTGCGACCACTCCATTTTTTACGGCGATGGATGTGGGGTAGGCATTGGAAGTGCCGGCGGTAAGCAATTTGCCCCATACCAGGTTGCCCAGCGGATCAATTTTGAGGAGGAAGGTTTTATCGTTGCCGGTACCGGTAAAGCTGAAGTTGTCGTACACCAGCGGGTCGGTGCTGCGGCTGTAGCATGCCATATACACAAACCCCGAATCATCGGTACATATCGCAGTAACCTGGTCGTTGCGGTTGCCTCCGAAGACCCTTGCCCACACCAGGGTGCCGGAGGTGTCGTAGCGTGCCACAAATGCCTGGTCGTACCCCGGACTGCCGGAGAAGGCCACCGCAGATGAAAACCGGATGCTGTCCTGGTATCTGCCTCCGATATATACCGAAGAAGGCTGGCCGGTGGCTACCGTCAGAATTTCATCCGTATCGGGCCCGTTCACGGAGGTAGCCCAAAGCCAGTTCTGCGCTTCTGCGTGAAATGCAAACCCCGCAAGGAGGAATAAAATCAGTATGCTATTTCTGGCCATCATCTCAGGGGGTTAGGTGCGCGGTAATCTCCATCTGGGCAAAAGTAATCAATTTACCATGGGCAGCTCCTCAGGGTGCAATATGAGATCTTTCTGAAACAGAATGTTAAGATGGGTTTCATAACCCGTACCATTAACAATATTTAACATAGCCCTGACCCTTGCAGAGCGGGTTTCAGCTACTTTTGAGGCACTTAATCTATGAAATATTTATGGCTGATTATCAGATAAATATCGAGGAATTAAACGAGAAGGTAGCCCAGAAAAGCCGGATTACAGAGATGCTGATGCGGGGTTTGGACCACACGGTGATCGGGCAGCACCATCTGAAGGAGCGGTTGATCCTGGCATTGCTGGCCGATGGCCACGTACTGCTGGAAGGGATGCCGGGATTGGCTAAAACGCTGGCAGTAAAGTCGCTGGCCCAACTGCTGGATGCCAGGTTTTCAAGGATCCAGTTCACCCCCGACCTGTTGCCGGCCGACCTGATCGGAACCATGATCTATTCGCAGCGTGATGAAGAGTTCAGGGTGAAGATGGGGCCTGTGTTTGCCAACATCATCCTGGCCGATGAGATCAACCGGTCGCCGGCCAAGGTGCAGAGCGCACTGCTGGAGGCGATGCAGGAGCGGCAGGTGACCATTGGCGGCAACGGGTATCGTTTGCCCGACCCCTTTCTGGTACTGGCCACCCAGAACCCGATCGAACAGGAAGGGACCTACCCGCTGCCGGAAGCGCAGACCGACCGGTTCATGTTCAAGGTGATTGTGGAGTACCCGGAAAAAGAGGAGGAGAAACTGATTCTCAGGCAGCAAAGCTCGGTAACCATCCCCGAAACCACCCCGGTTCTGAGCCACCAGGAGATTATCGCAGCGCGTAAACTGATCCGTGAGATCTACCTGGATGAGAAGATTGAAAATTACATCACCGACATTGTATTTGCCACCCGGCACCCCTCAAAGTACAAGCTTGATCACTTCAGCGGCCTGATCCAGTACGGTGCCTCACCCAGGGCGAGCATCTACCTGTCGCTTACGGCCAAAGCCGTTGCCTTTATGAACCAGCGTGGTTTTGTCATACCTGAGGATGTAAGGAGCGTATGTCATGACGTGCTCAGGCACCGCATCGGCCTCACATATGAGGCACAGGCAGAAGATCTTGATACTGAAGATATTGTAACTGAAATCCTGAATCAGATCGAAGTTCCCTGATCCTGGTGGGGCATCATTATGGATACCGCGGAAATACTGAAGAAGGTCAGGAAAATCGGCATTCGCTCCCGGGGATTGTCTGATCAGATCTTTACCGGCCATTACCAGAGCGCCTTCAAGGGGCGGGGTATGGCATTTAACGAAGTACGTGAATATCAGTATGGTGATGCGATCCGGGATATTGACTGGAACGTTACCGCCCGTTTCAACCACCCCTATGTGAAAGTGTACAACGAGGAGCGCGAACTGCTGGTGATGCTGCTGATTGATGTGAGCGCCTCGAATCTGGCAGGATCGGGCAACAGGATCAAGCAGGACCGGATCACCGAGATTGCAGCCCTCCTCTCCTACTCTGCCTTAAAGAACAACGACAAGGTGGGGGTCATTTTCTTCTCAGACCGGATTGAAAAATTTATCCCGCCCGGGAAGGGGGTGCAGCATGTGTTGTTCATTATCCGGCAGCTGGTGGATTTCACCCCTGAAAAGAAGCACACCAACATCTCAGAAGCCCTCAGGTATCTCAGCAACATCATTCGCAAGCGGTGTATAGCCTTTATTATCAGTGATTTCCTGGATGAATCCTACGAAGATGCCCTTCGGATCACCTCCCGGAAGCACGATATGGTTGGACTCAGAATTTTCGACCCGATTGAGTCGGAGATACCTGTGCGGTCGTTGCTGCGCGTTACGGATCCAGAAACAGGCCGTCCTTCGTGGGTCGACGGACGTTCGGCAAGGGAGCGGCAGGAATATGCCCGCAGGTTTGAAGATCGCAGTGCACGTTTAAGAAACGTGTTTATCCGGTCGGGGGTTGATCTGGAGATGATCTCTACCCGTGAGGATTTTGTAAAACCCCTCATCAGGCTGTTTAAAAGAAGGGAGATGCGGAAATGACCCACCGGATCACAACAGGTTTGCAGGCCGTTATCACCCGTGCAGCCGGGCTGCTGGGAATGGTGATGCTGATGGGCCATGCCAGCAGCCAGGAGATCAATGCCGAGATGGATGCCCCAGGTTCACAGTTTTTTATCGGGGAACATGTACCCCTTACGTTAAAGGTTACTGCGGATAAGAACATTCTGATCCAGTGGCCTGTTACCGGGGATACCCTGGCCACCGGTCTGGTAGTGCTGAAGAAGGGTTCCACTGATACAGCCAAATCGGAAGGGGGATTGTATACCTATTCCCAGACTATTACGGTTACTGTTTTTGATTCAGGAACCTATACCGTTGACCCAATCATTGTCAGATTCTCCAATCCGGGTTCATCCTTCATCAAAGAGGCCTATACCCCCTCGCTGCTCCTCACTTTCTCACTGGCAGAACTGACCGATGAAGAAGAACTCAGGGACCTGAAACCCCCATTTTCTTTCCCGGTTACTTTCAGGGAGGCGTTGATTCCGGGGCTGATTTCCCTGCTTTTTGTTGTAGGTATCATAATGCTGATCAGGTTTATCCGCCGAAGGAAGCGCCGCCGCAGAGCTGCCCCTGAGGCAGTGATTCCGGTGCCTGAACAGCGCCTCGAGCCATGGCAGATTGCGCTGGAAGCGCTTGACCATGTGAAATTCCCTGCCATGCCTCAGGAAGTAAAGGGATATTATGAGACCGTATCAGGCATTGTGCGCGAATACCTGCGTGACGGTTTGTCGGTGAATGCGCCGGAGCTCACTACCCGTCAGGTATTACGGCGCATCGCGGCCCGCCGCGATATTTCAACCCGGTGCCACGGTACCTTGCAGCGCATCCTGCAAATTTCTGATCTGGTGAAATTTGCAAAGCTTGTACCCATTGGAGTACAGCATCAGGCTCTGATGGAAGATGCCAGAACCTTCGTGGCAGATACCGCGCCGGCATTCGTTGCCGGGCCCACTGAACTTCACAGGGAGGAGGAGCCATGATGATTGCTGCGATTACCTCTCCCCTCTCCTTTTCGCAACCCTGGTGGCTGTTGCTGCTGCTCCTGATTCCTGTTTTGTATTTCGTGAGAAAAAGGAGGGATCTGCCCTATTTCCCGTCGCTGAACCTGCCTGTGGAAGAGGCTGGTCTGCGCAGGGGGAAATCCTTCAGGACAAAGCTTCCCGGCTTCTCCGGTGTGCTGATGTCGGCGGCATGGGTGTCGACGGCCCTTGGGATGGCAGGCCCGCAATGGACCGAACGGGGCAAGGACCGGTACAACGAAGGGATCGATATCATCCTGGCGATGGACATTTCGCTGAGTATGCTGGCCCGTGATTTTGATCCGGACCGGCTGGAGGCGTCGAAGGATGTGGCAGCGCGGTTCATCCGTGAGCGGGGCCCGGACCGTATCGGGATGGTGGTTTTTGCCGGGCATCCCTTTACGCTGTGTCCGCTCACTGCCGACAAAGCTGCCATGATCATCCTGTTGCAGCAGGCACAGGCAGGATTCATCGAAGACGGGAGCACTGCCATCGGTGATGGTATTGCCACGGCCATCAACCGGTTGCGGGAGAGTGATGCCAAAAGCAAAGTCATCATTCTGCTCACCGACGGTGAGAACAATGCAGGCAATGTGGATCCTCTGCAGGCGGCAGAGATCGCGTCGCTCTTCGGAATCCGCCTCTACACCATCGGGGTGGGTACCCAGGGGATCGCCATTGGCCCTGTACAGATCATCGAAGGGAACATCCTGTTTGGACCGGTCCCTGTAGAAATCGACGAAAAAACACTTTCAAAGGCAGCTGAAATCACCGGTGGACGGTATTTCCGTGCTACCCATAACCAGGCACTGGAAAAGATCTACCGTGAGATTGACCAGCTTGAAAAATCGCGGCTCAAAGCCACCGTGAATGTTTCAAAAACAGACCTTTACCAGTGGTTTGCCGGTTTATCACTCCTGCTGATCGCTGCCGCCTGGCTCCTCAGATACCTTTTTGCCAAAACCTTACCCTGACGCTGATGCTACAATTCGCGAATCCCGGAATGTTATGGTTGCTGGTGCTGGTTTTGCCGGTCATCCTCCTCTATTTCCTCTTTCTAAGGTGGAGGAAACGGAGTCTCAGCCGGCTGGCCACGGATGACACCCTCCGCGTGATTGTGTCGGGTACCGACCGGCAGCGGCACCATCTGAAGTTCATACTCCAGGTCACTGCGTTCATGCTTCTGGTGATCGTGCTTGCCGGCCCCAGGGTGAAATCTGCCGGAAAGAAAAAGGTACTGAATGGCGGAGACGTAATGGTATGTCTGGATATCTCTTCGAGTATGCTGGCCGAAGACATCAAACCCAACCGCCTTACCAGGGCGCGGCAGGCTGCCTCCACCCTGTTCCGTCTGCTGGACCGTGAACAGGTTGGGCTTGTACTCTTTGCCGGAGAGGCCTATATCCAGGTGCCGCTCACCGTCGACAAGGCGGTGGCGGCCATGATGTTAAATTCAGCCGACGCAGGCACTGCCGGCAACCAGGGGACTGCCATTGCCGATGCCATCAGCCTCTCTGTAAGGGCTTTCGGAGCCGAAGACCGTAAGATGGTACGGTCCATCGTCATTATTTCCGACGGTGAAGACCACGAAGGAAATGTACAGGAGGAGGCCCGGCTGGCCAAAGCCCGGAATGTGAAGATCTACACGATCGGGTTGGGCAGTCCTGCCGGAGTGCCTATACCCGTATATGAAAACGGTGTCCTAACCGGTTATAAAAAGGACCGCGAAGGGAACACGGTCATTTCAGGGATGCAACCCGGCCTGCTGGCTGAGGCAGCAGAGGTGACCGGCGGTGAGTTTTTTGCCACCGACAACCTCAATGCCGCAGTGCGGAAAATCGTGGAGGCGATACGCAAAGAGGGGGTAAGTGAACGTTCTTACGATGACACATCCCAATACACTTTGCACTTCCGGTGGTTTGCAGGCCTGGCGCTGCTGCTGCTTGCCCTTGACCTCTTTCTTACCCTCAGGAGGAACCGGAGGAGCATTTACGACCGGCTGGCCGGCTCACTCCGCACGGGGCTCGTTTTAGGCATCCTGCTGATTCCGGCCCTTTCACAGGGTCAGGAGGTACGCCGGGGTGTGATGCGCTCCGGTAACCGGATGTATGAAAAAGGGGCCTACGACAAGGCAGAAGCCATGTACCGGCTGGCCCCGAAAGGGGGACAGACAGATCCCAGGGTGGATAACAACCTGGGGAGTGCCCTATACCGGCAGCAAAAATTTCAGGACGCCTATGGCCATTTCAGGGCTGCTTCGGGCAACAACCTCGACTCTTTGTCGAAAAGCCGGATTTTTTACAACCTGGGGAATGCTGCGCTGAAATCGTGGAAGGAGATGAAGGACCGCGGACAGGATGCCGGGGGAGAGATGTTGAAGGAGGGTATCAAGGCCTACAGTGAGGCGCTGCGGTTTAACCCTGCTGATGAGGACGCGCGCTACAACCTCTCAAGGGCATTGCAATGGCTGCAAAAGGAGCAGCAGGAGCAGAAGAATGAGCGGAAACAGGATCAGCTCCAGCAGCAAACCCAGAAGCAGGAACAACCGATGCCTGAGAGCAGGCGCGATGAAGACCGCGACCGCCAGAAAGAGCCCCGGCGACCGGAAGGGACCATCTCCCGCGAAGATGCAGAGCGGATTCTGAATGCGATCCGCGACAAAGAGATGAAAACCGCTGAACAGATTCAGGAGCGTGAACGCAACAGAAGCGAATCGTTAAAAAACAAAGACTGGTAAATCCTTCAGATATGGCACATCCGATTGCAGGAAATAAAACATGGCTGCTGCTTTTTATCCTCGCCCTTTTTCTCCCCGGAAGGGCTGACGGACAGGCATTAAGCTTTACCACGGAGGCCCCGGAGGAGGTACTGGCCGGTGCTGCCTTTCAGGTGGTATATGTGCTGAACCGGGAAGTGGATCAGTTTGAAGGTCCCGACATGAAAGGGCTGGAGATTCTGGGAGGGCCGGGTTATTCCGTATCAAGCTACACGGCTTTTGTGAACGGAAGGCGGAGCACAGAAACGAAAGTGACTTACACTTATGCACTTAAAGCCAGCAAAGCAGGCCGCGTTCAGTTGGGGCCCGCCCACGTGAAAATCGGCAAGACGGTTTATAAATCAAAACCCATTGCCATACAGGTAATTGGAAGTTCAACATCCGAAAACCGGCAGGGCAATCAGGACAACTCCGAAGGTGATATTTTCATCAGCAATATTATCTCCAATACAAACCCTTACAAGGGTGAAGTGATTGTTTTAACCCAGAAGCTCTACACGCGCCTTTCGATACAAAACATCGGCGGCCTTAAAGTGCCTTCATTCAACGGATTCTGGTTTGAATCGATCCCTACCGACCACTACCAGGTGGTTCAGGAGATGTACAAGGGAAGACCCTACAATACCATCATTCTCAACACCACCCTCCTGATTCCGCTGAAAACCGGCATTATCACCATCGAACCTTCCTCACTGCCCATCGAAAGGGTGGTGGAACGAACCGTTAACCGTCAGCTCTGGGGTGGCATCATTCAGCAGAAGGTACGTGAGCTGGTGGAGAATGAAATCAGAAGCAGTGCGGTTAAAATTCAGGTGAGGGAGGCACCGGCGGTGGGAAAACCTGAGACTTACACAGGAGCTGTCGGGGACTTTACGATGGAGGCCAGTGTGGCTGAGAGCGATGTGGAAGTCGGAGAACCCGCTGAACTGAAAATCGTAATCCAGGGCACCGGTAACCTGAAGCTTATCGACAAGCCCCAGCTCAATCTGCCGGCTTCCCTGGAAACCTTCGAACCGGAGACAGCTGACAGGATAAAAACCGGAGTATCCGGGATGTCGGGCAGGAGAGAATACACCTGGCTGATCATCCCCCGTGAAACTGGCCTGGTTGAATTGCCCGAAATCACCTTTACCTATTTGAATCCGGCCACCGGGAAGTACATGCGGAACGTTGCATCAGGCCTGAAATTCAATGCGGTAAATACCGGAAAGAAGAAGGTGAACACGGCCAACATGGGCAGGGATGATGTGCGGTATCTCGGTAAAGACATCCGGTACATTGAAACGGAGCTCAGGCGTCCCATTTTGCCCTGGATTGCTCCGGGATCCTGGATCCACCTGCTGGGGCTTGTGCTGCCGGTTCTGTTACTGACGATCCTGCTGCTGTACTTCAGGAAATATCTCCGTTTGCATGCCGATAAGGAGAAGATGAGGGCCATGAAGGCCAAAGCCACTGCCATCAAAAGGCTGAAACAGGCATCGGAAGCCCTGCGGAAAAATGACGTGCAGGAATACTACAACGTGTTGCTTAACAGCGTTTGGGGATATGCCACCGACAGGCTTGGGCTAAAAGCCTCGATGCTGAGCAAGGCGCGGGTTCGTGAAGAATTACTGGCGAAAGGGGCCGACCCTGAAACCGCAGATACCTTCCTGAATATCATTACAGAATGCGAGTATTGCCGGTATGCTCCGTCGCCCATGAAGCACCACCGCGAAAAAATGTATGTGACAGCGGAAAAATGCATCATCGCCCTTGAGACACAGCTCACCCTATGACATCCGTATCAAAATGAAAATCAAAGCAATACTGTACCGTCTGTATCTCCTGCCGCTGATAATCCTCTTCACGGTAGTTTTGCACCTGTTCTCTTTCGGGCAAAATCCTGATTCCATTTTCACGATGGCCAACGAAGCCTACCGAAATGGCAATTTCAGCGAAGCGGCCACACTGTACTCAAAAGTACTCAAAGAAAACCCCGCTTCAGCTGCCCTCTATTTCAATCTGGGCAACTGTTTTTACAAATTGCAGAAACCCGGTCATGCCATTCTGAACTATGAAAGGGCTCTGAAAGAGGAACCGATGCACCGCGATGCCAGGTTCAACCTTACCCTGGTCAACAGTCAGATCCGTGACAATATCCCTGTTCCGCGCCGGCTGTTTCTGATCCAGTGGTGGGAATACGGATCTTCCCTGCTGCCTGTTTCGTGGTGGATGGTGATTCACATGTTGTTCTTCCTGCTGGCACTGGTATCTGTGGCCTTTTTCCTGCTGAAGAAAGGGAACCGTACCAAGCAGACATGGTTCCGTACTGCGGTAACTGCGCTGGTGGTATCTCTGCTGATCCTCGGACTCGGGCTTCAAAGGCATTACGACACACGCATCGTGAAGCATGCCATTGTTCTGAGCGATGCCACCACCCTCATGAGCGGCCCCGGCGAAGGGAGCAGCGTCCTGACCGAATTTCACGAAGGCACCAAACTGAAAGTCAACCGGATTGAAAAAGGGTGGTATGAAATTGAGACACCCGACGGACACAAGGGATGGATCCCTGCCGGGGATGCAGAAATCATCTGAAAACAGGCCGGGGCCGGTGGTTACCTGATGCGGTCCGCAGCCCTTACCTTCATTTCGTCCTTCCGGATGCGCCCGTTGGCAAGATACACCAGAAAAGGCGGAACAAGCGAAAGGTAGGCACCCAGGTTATAGGCATATCCCACCAGGTCTGTCTGCTTTACCGTACGGTCCACGGTAAAAAAGATTGTCGCAACGAAAAGGATGATGGTAATAGAAACAATGCGGTTCAGGCGAAGCTGAAGTATGCGGTTTTTATAGAGGAATATCACCACCACCGACAGCAGGGCTGCAAGTATTCCCAACACCGGAATAAACCAGGTCTGTACGGAAGGCGCTGCAGCTCCTTCTTCAACACAAAAACCTGACATCCAAAGGGTAAAGGTTCCATCAACACCTTTAATAGTGGCCAGGGGAAAGAAGAACATCGCTCCTAAAACCACCGGGATTAAAGCCAGAAAAACGGATTGGATACGCTGAATCATAGTTATTCGGGTTTGTGGCAAAGGTAACCAATTACAGAAAATATGCGCAAGCTTTATTCTCCGGGTACCATCAACTGAAAAAAGTTGTATATTTGCAGCGTCGATCAAGACAAATTCCGGCCTATTACCCATTTTTATTCGTTATCTGACACCCGTCCCATAGTCGGCATGCCCTGTGAGGTACGGCTTATTCCCAGAACCATTTACTTATTTATTTACGTATGTACGATATTATTGAACTGAACAGCAAGTTGCTGAATGAATTACGCGACATTGCCAAGACGATGAACATCAAGAAAGTTGAGAGCCTCAAGAAGCAGGACCTGGTATTCAGGATTCTTGACGAACAGGCCTTACTTCCGGTGCAGCCCCAGAAAGAGGATAAGGGTGCCGTTGTTTCGGAAGAGGATCAGAAGAAGCAGCGAAAACCTTTCGGAAAGAGGAACCGTGTTGAGCGGGAACCGAAGCCGGCAGCCATCGCTGAACCACAGCCAAAACCTGAACCGGCAAACGTGCCTTCAGAAAATCCCCGGCCCGATAAGCCGGCGGTGAAGGAAGAGGTAAGGAGACCCATCACCATTATCAAGAAGGCTGTTCTGATGCAGCAGCAGGCACAGGAGGCTGTAAAGCCCGAAGCTTCGGCAGCTGTTGAAGAAGCCCCGAAAATGCCGGCAGTCCCTGAGGTTTCGTCGCAAACGGATGAGAAAGATATTCCCGAGAAGAAAAAGCGGGGAAGGGGCAGGCCGCCCAAGGCCAGAAATGCCGAAGACAAACCGAAGACGGACTCCGGAATTCATACCGTAATCAATATTGATGAAGAGCTTGGGATCGAACCCGGTTTCCCCTCTGAGGTACCTGAAACTTTGCCCCCTTTTGTGGTCAATCCCGATGAGGAGTCATTCCCGCAGCGCCCCGGACAGGAAGAACCCGAAAGGGAGGGTGAAGAGGAGGAGGAGGAAGATGACCAGTTTATTGAAAACTGGGAACGCAGGTCCAGAGGCCAAGACACCATTGCTGAACCCAGGAATTTGCAGCCGAGGGTACCCAGGCAGAATGAACTCGTGGCCGAGTTCGAGGACTTTGCCGAAGCACAGGGGGTACTTGAAATCATGCCCGACGGGTACGGATTTCTCCGTTCTTCAGATTACAACTACCTGAATTCTCCGGATGATGTATATGTTTCGCAGTCGCAGATCAAGCTCTTCGGATTAAAAACGGGAGATACCGTTGAGGGTACTATTCGTCCACCGAAGGAGGGTGAAAAGTACTTCCCGCTCATTAAAGTATTCAAGATTAACGGAAGGCCGGTGGAAGAGGTGCGCGACAGGGTGCCGTTCGACTTTCTCACCCCCCTGTTTCCCGAAAAGAAGTTCAAGCTTACCGGCCACAAGGGAGGTACCATCTCCACCCGTGTGATCGACATGTTCACCCCCATCGGTAAAGGGCAGCGCGGACTGATTGTGGCGCAGCCCAAAACCGGAAAGACCGTATTGCTGAAGGAGGTTGCCAATGCCATCGCTGCCAACCACCCCGAGGCCTACCTGATCATCCTGCTCATCGACGAACGCCCTGAAGAGGTTACCGATATGGCCCGCAGTGTAAATGCAGAGGTGGTATCAAGCACCTTCGATGAACCGGCTGAAAGACATGTGAAAATCGCCAACATCGTCCTCGAAAAAGCCAAACGCATGGTGGAATGCGGACACGATGTGGTGATCCTGCTCGACTCCATCACCCGACTGGCGCGTGCTTACAATACCGTCTCCCCGGCATCGGGAAAGGTGCTGTCAGGCGGGGTTGAAGCCAATGCGCTCCATAAACCCAAACGCTTCTTCGGTGCCGCCCGCGCGATCGAAAACGGAGGTTCCCTTACGGTAATTGCTACTGCGCTGATCGATACCGGATCGAAGATGGATGAGGTGATCTTTGAGGAATTCAAAGGTACCGGCAACATGGAGCTTCAGCTCGACCGTAAGCTGGCCAACAAACGCATCTATCCCGCCATCGATATCGTTGCCTCCAGTACCCGCCGCGATGACCTGTTGCTCGACAATTCGACCCTGCAGCGAATCTGGATTCTCAGGAACCACCTGGCCGACATGAATCCCATTGAAGCCATGGAATTTCTGAAGGATAAAATGAAGTTTACAGACACCAACGAGGAATTCCTCGTTTCGATGAACGGATAACGAAACCCCGGCCTTTCTGCCATGAAATTGCTGACGTGCGGGAGGTTCCCCGCAGTGCTTGTCTGGCTGGTGCTGCAGGTTGCCGGGAATGGCGCTTTTGCCGCGATTCCGGGTGATACCGATTCCCTTGCCTTTGTCAGGCAGAAGCATGCCGATACAACCGTGGTGCTATACGCAGACAAGGAATCTTCCATACCCCTACGTTCGTACGCCACAAGCAGACAGCTAAACCTCTGTATGATGCCATCGCCCGATCTGGTGAAAGCCATCGACTCCTGCTGGAGCTGGTATGGCATCACCAGGATCATCTCCACTACACCCCAGATATCTGAAAAGGAACTGGGGTTGCTGTGTGATACGACGCCGGGTTACAGCCAGATATTCGTACACATGGATATCGGTGCCACAGGAATACCTCCGCTCCTTAACACCCTTCCTTCCCGCTTCCCCTCTCCTGCCCTGCTCGTGGCCATCGTGTACGGAGACCCGCAGCAAAACCACCTGGATGCCCTGCATGGGTACGATGTAGTGATCCTGGCCGGAGAGCCTCTGGCTTCATCCGTAGCGGCGGTGGTGAAAGGGATTTTCGGTGGCATCCCTTTCAGAGGGAAAACTGCCAAAGGAGCAGGAATAGTCACCCGAAAAACACGATTGCACTACGGTTCATCCCTGGAGGCCGGTATCCCCCCCGAACGGTTTCTGGCGATTGACACCATCGTTCAGCAGGCCATGGATTCCGGGGCGTTTCCGGGATGCCAGGTGATGGCCATCTGGAAAGGCAATGTGATTTTCGAGAAAGCCTACGGTTATCACACCTATGATAAAACTACGCCTGTAAAAATTACAGACCTGTACGATCTGGCCTCTGTGACCAAGGTTCTGGCAACTACCGCTGCGCTGATGCATCTCGAAGATCAGGACCGCCTGAATACGAACAAACGTCTCGGGCATTATCTGAGTATAGCAAAGGATACTGAATATGAAGATCTCAGGCTCAGAGCCATCCTGTCGCACAATGCCGGATTGGTGGCATGGATCCCCTTTTACCGGAGTCTGATAAAAGAAGGAATACCCGATTCCACCGTATTCAGGAAAACAGCATCCTTCGACTTTCCCATCCGGGTCGCCGACAGCCTCTTCATCCATAAAAGCTATGCCGATACGATGCTGCGGATTATCCTGAATACGCCGCTGAACCCCAAACCCGAATACCTGTACAGCGACCTGGGGATGATTCTGCTGAAGTATGCCATTGAAGAACAAACCAAAACACCTTTTGAGGAGTACCTGGAAACCAATATTTATCAACCCTTAAACCTCTTTTCAATCGGATACAACCCGCTGGATGCCTTCCCCGCGGAAAGGATTGTTCCGACCGAAAACGACCGGTATTTCAGAATGAGCCTCCTGCATGGGTATGTTCACGATCCCGCAGCCGCCATGCTGGGTGGTGTGGCCGGGCATGCCGGGCTCTTTTCCGATGCACGCGATGCCGCCGTAATCATGTACACCCTGATTAACAAAGGGCGTTACGGGGCTGCCTCCCTTTTTTCCCCTTCTGTGATTGATGATTTCAACGAACGTCACTACCGCGATGTACGCCGTGGCCTGGGGTTCGATAAACCCGATCCCGTTGAGGGCAATAAACCTTCTGTTACCCCGATGGCTTCAGACAGGAGCTTCGGGCACAGTGGTTTCACCGGCACCTATGTCTGGGCCGATCCGGAGCATGAGCTGGTGTTTGTGTTTCTGAGTAACCGGGTTCATCCCACACAGGATAACGGCCTCCTTACAAGCCTTGGGATCAGGATGAAGATTCATGAGGTGTTGTACAGGGCGATTATGACGGAGGGACAATAGGTTCAAAGATCAAGGTTTAAAGATCAAGGTATGGGTTTGGCGGTGGCTGAACGCAGTCCCTGAGCGCAGCCGTATTATTTTTTGCTAAGTTTGCCGGAAAATTTCACTGGATATGATTGATGGCAGAAAAGTGGTGGTGGTGATGCCGGCTTACAATGCGGCAAAAACCCTTGAAGCTACCTACCGGGAGATTCCTCTCGACCTGGTGGATGAGGTAGTGCTGGTGGATGATGCAAGCCATGATGACACTGTGGAAGTGGCCAGAAAACTGGGCATTCAGCATATCATCATTCATGAGGCCAACAAAGGGTACGGGGGCAATCAGAAAAGCTGTTACCAGAAAGCG
>Ga0116155_10000771_pt1 | contig 24754 bp, 12 predicted proteins | sample AD_UKC032_MetaG_FD_89890 | JGI IMG/M metagenome (GOLD analysis project Ga0116155, IMG submission 89890) | Active sludge microbial communities of municipal wastewater-treating anaerobic digesters from USA - AD_UKC032_MetaG | ecosystem: Engineered > Bioreactor > Anaerobic > Digestate | place: USA...
ACCCGCACACATCACAGGCAGGTATCGGTGATCTGAGGTTTGTGGATGTGACCGGGGACAAAATACTGGACGGACGTGACCGGACCTACATAGGCTCCCCGATCCCGAAGTTCATTTTCGGTTTTAACGGTATGATCGAATACAAGGGGATGGATCTCGGCATAGATTTTCAGGGGCAGACAGGCAACAAGATCTTCAACGGGAAGGAGGTGGTCAGGCCTGACCCCTACAACTTCGAGCAGCATGTTTTTGACAGGTGGACGGGTCCGGGGACAAGCAATACAGAGCCCAGACCCTCTTTCGGGGGTTACAATTTCACCCCCTCAGACAGGTTCATCCATGATGGTTCTTTTCTGCGGCTAAGAAGCGTAACCCTTGGATACACCCTTCCGGCTGTATTGTCACAGAAGGCCTACATTCAGCAGCTAAGGGTTTACCTTAAGGGAACAAACCTCTTTACAATGACTAAATTCACAGGGTACACACCCGAGATCGGAAGTTACGATGTACTATCGAACGGAATAGACTACGGAGCTTATCCAATAACGTCAACATATTCAATTGGTGTTAACCTGCAATTCTGAGAAAGATGAAAACCAAGATAACGATATCTCTTCTTCTTGTTGCATCCCTGTTTATTGCCACGGGGTGTGAAGATTTCCTGCAGAAGGATCCGCAGGGTGAGCTTACACAGGAGGCATTCCCGGTGACGGCATCTGATGCGTTGCTGGCCACCAATGCTGTATATGTTTCTGTCCGTGACTGGGCATATCACTCAGGCGGATACCCGATCCTTGACATTATGTCAGATGATGCCCACAAGGGCAGCAACCCGAATGACCAGTTGCCTACCGTGGGACCGTATGAGACATTTTCATTTACATCCACCCAGGACGGACTTGACCGATGGTGGAGCGCACTTTATGAGGGAATAAAGAGAGCCAATGTGGTCATTGAAAAAGTCCCGCTGATTACAATGGATGAACAATTGCGCAACAGGTACATAGCTGAAGCCAGCTTTCTCAGGGGACTGTTTTACTTTGATCTTGCACGGGCTTTCGGAGGAGTGCCAAAGGTTACGACCACAACCCCTGCCACGAAAATTCCCCGATCATCAGATGATGAGATATTTCAGCTTGTAATTTCGGACCTTGAATTTGCTGCGCAGAATCTTCCTGAAAAGAGTCTGTACGGTCCGGATGATGCAGGTCGTGCCACGAAGGGTGCCGCCAAGGCGCTTCTTGCAAGGGTATACCTGTTCCTGGGTGATTTTGAGAATGTTGAGAAATACGCCCTTGAAGTCATTGTATCAGATGAATATGACATGGAAGCAGTTTTCACCGATGCCAATGGCAAGAACGGTGAACATGGCGTTGAATCAGTATTCGAGATAGGAGCCATGGAGGTTGAAGGTGCGGGAGGAAACCAGTATGCCAACACTCAGGGCGTCAGAGGATCACCAAACAGGGGATGGGGTTTTAACAGGCCTTCGCTTGATCTGCGCAACTCCTTTGAAACGGGAGATCCGCGCCTCAGCGCAACAATCATAGATCTGGGAGAGACCCTCGACGGTATCTTAATCCTTGGAGACGGCACCACTCCTGACGAGGTGGTTGTTGACGGTGTTGTAACCGAGGTGGAGTGTTACAACCAGAAGGTTTGGTACCCCGGCAGGAACACAATAACCCAGTGGGGTCACAACCGCAGGCTCATACGCTATTCCGATGTGCTGCTGATGGCTGCGGAAGCGCTTAACGAGAACGATAAACCCGGTGACGCCCTGCTTTATCTCAACCAGGTAAGGGAGCGCGCAAGAGAGGGCAATAATACAATCCTTCCTGATATAACTGTAACAGAGAAGAATGCCCTCAGAAATGCCATCATGGAGGAGAGGCGTCATGAGCTGGCACTGGAAGGTCACAGGTTCTGGGACCTTATTCGCACAGGTAGGGCTGCTGCCGTTCTCGGTCCGATGGGCTTCGAAGCAGGAAAGCATGAGCTGTTCCCCATACCTCAGAATGAAATTGACATATCACAGGGGTCTCTTCAGCAGAATCCCAATTGGTAAATAACTCTGATAATAAATATGAATGTTGAATTTTAAATCTTAAATTTTATGAAAAGAAAACATCTCTTTACAAGTCTGCTTCTTTTTGCTGTGGCATTTTCACTGATGCTCACCAGCTGCAAGAAGGATCCGGATCCGCTGGAACTGGAGTCTCTCATGGCCGGCACAATTGATCTCAACGGTGCCACATCGCCCACGAACGTACCCGTCAATCCGACAATCGTTGCAAAGTTCACTGTTGACATTGATCCTGCAACAGCAACTGCATCAAACATAACGATGGTTCAGGATTATGATGATGCTCCGATTACTCTGACAGTCTCAGCATCAGGCAACACAATCACAATCACACCACAGGGAGCCCTCGGCACAGGTGCCCTCTATCAGCTAAGCATTGGTGCCGGTCTCAAGTCGGTTGATGCCATTGCAATAACCCCGCTTCAGAGGACCTTCACCACTGCCGGCACTTTTGCTCCTGCAGGTGCTGTAGCGCACTTCACCTTCGAGGACAATGCCAATGATATCGTAGGGGCCTGGGATCCGGTTGCCGCTGACATAATTGACATTACCTACACGGCTTCAAGAAAGACTGCTGCCGGAAAGGCTGCCACATTCAACGGCACTACAAGCCTCATTGAGATCCCCAACGGTGATCTGCTGATGAATGCCAACAGTTTTACTATCGCTTTCTGGGTGAAGACTAACTCAACCGGTAAAACCAACGGCCATTTCGTTATGGGTCTCGCAGGCTGGAACGGAATCCAGTATGAGATATTCGGAGGTTATGACGGATCCAAGTTCGCCATTCAGTACCAGCATGCTACCGGCACCGCTGCTGAAGACATGTGGTTTCCTGCACTGGCTGACCTTGGATGGCAGGGCTGGACCTATGCAAAGAGCCTGACAGCTGCCGAGATGATGGCAAAACTTAAGGATAACTGGTATCATGTTGTATATACCTATAATGCTCCCACGAAGGTCGGAACACTTTATTTTGACGGTGTCAAGATGAAGAGCTTTGACTTCAATCTCTGGCCTGACACTGATGCCAAGAGAGGTGTGACAGGGCTGAAGTATGCAGGTAATGCCGCTGATAAGAAGTGGGCCCTCGGATTCATCCAGGGAAGGAATAACAGGACCATCAGCGATGACTGGGCAAATTATGCCGATCCTGCCAACCAGCACTTCAAGGGCCAGCTTGATGACATCCGCATATGGCACAAGGCTCTGACCGAGAGTGAAATCACACTCATGTACAACTCGGAGAAGCCGTAACAATTATCTGTTATCATAAAGGAGGAGGGTCCCGGCAAGAGCCCGGACCCTCCCTTTTTTTAAGGAAATTATCCAACATGCAAAAAGGTTTATCAGGAGCTTGGCTCATAGTACTGTCACTGTTGCTTTTTTCATGCGACAGGAATGATCCCGGGGGTGAACCGGGACTGATTCAGCTTGTGAGGGCGAAGGTGGGTACTGTATATCTGGACCTGGCCAATCCGCTGACGGATATTCCGGTTGACAAAAACGCAATGATCGAGTTCAGCAGCGCTCTTGATACCGCTGCGGCGCGAAAGAGCGTTCTCCTGAAAAAGGGAGGTGTCACTGCAGTACCTACGTCCATAACCTTCATCGATGAAAACCGCACCGTGGTGCTGCAGCCATCAGCTAACCTCGATAATCTCTCAGCATACACCCTTGAGATAACTTCGTCACTCCGGGGCGCGAACCGCGAAACTTTCCCCGGCGTGACCTACAGTTTCACCACGGTGAACGGGAAAATGGTGATAACCTCAGTGACAGTAAACGGACAAACCTTCATGCCTCCGGCGATTCCGCGGAACGTCAGCCTGGAAGCCATATCTATAGTCGCCGATTTCTCGGAGGCACTGGATCCGGCTGATTACCAGGGATACTTTTACATCCCGGCTCCGCTTCAGTATGCCCTTTCGGAAGGCAATAAAAGGGTTACAATAACCACCACTGCCCCGCTCGACTATTACAAAAAATATTCATTTACAGTCACAACCGGATTGAAGGGTGTCAACGGTTACACCTTTGACGGTTTCAATAACAGCTTTTATACCGGTCCTGATCCTGAACCCAAGTTTCCGCTGATAAGTGAGGCTGAACTGCTGGACCTGATTCAGCGTCAGACGTTCAGGTACTTTTATGATTTTGCACATCCTGCCAGCGGGCTGGCGCGTGAGCGAAACACTTCCGGTGACGTTGTCACAACGGGAGGTTCCGGTTTCGGAATCATGGCCATGGTTGTGGCCATGGAGCGGGGGTTCATCACCAGGGCTGAAGGCCTTGCACACATTGATAAAATACTGGATTTTCTTGAGACCTGTGACCGATACCATGGTGTCTGGCCACACTGGCTAAATGGTTCCACGGGCCGTATAGTGCCGTTCAGCGAAAAAGATAACGGCGGTGACCTGGTGGAGACCTCGTTTCTTATCCAGGGGCTTATCACATTCAGGCAGTATCTTGATGCCGGCGTCCCTGGGGAGAAGCAGATAATTGACCGCATCAATGCACTGTGGCAGGCGGTGGAATATGATTTCTTCACCCAGGGCCAGAATGCATTATACTGGCACTGGTCGCCCAACTACGGTTTCCAGATGAACATGATCCTTCGGGGCTACAATGAAACACTGATCTGTTATGTGCTGGGTGCGGGATCTCCCACTCATACAATCAGCAGGGATACCTACAGGTACGGCTACATGAACAACGGAGCCATAATGAACGGAAACACCTACTATGGCATTAAGCTTCCTATGGGATGGGCCTATGGCGGTCCGCTTTTCTTCACCCACTACTCCTTCCTCGGGCTTGACCCAAGAAACCTGGAGGATGAATGGGTCAATTACCTCGAACAGAACACTGCCCATTCACTTATCAACTGGAAGCACTGCGAGACCAACCCGTACAGTTACATAGGGTACAGTGGTGAGTGCTGGGGACTGACTGCCAGTGACAACCACCAGGGCTACAGTGCACACTCACCGACGAATGATCTGGGAGTCATCTCTCCCACGGCAGCCATCTCGTCACTGCCTTACACGCCGGAACAATCCATGAATGCAATAAAGCATTTCTATTACATTCTTGGGGACAGGCTCTGGGGTGATTACGGCTTCTACGATGCCTTCAATCCTACTCAGGGATGGTGGGCGACATCATATCTGGCCATTGACCAGGGGCCGGTAATCTGCATGATTGAGAACCATCGGACAGGTCTGCTCTGGGATCTGTTCATGTCAGCTCCCGAAGTGCGGGCAGGCCTCGATAAACTGGGATTTACATACTGAAAGCCTATGAAAAAGATATACTTCATATTGATGGCCGCCCTTGTCCTGGCTGCATGCGGTCAGACACAGCCGCCTGCCTTCCGTTCGCAGGTAGGGGTCACCTTTGCCATGGCACCCGATGATGAAGCAATGCTTGACTCAATCCAGGAAAAGACCTTTCTTTTTTTCATGGGAGAACATCACCCTGAGTGGGGCATAGTGAAGGACCGCACCGCATCATGGGCACCGGCAAGCATTGCCTCCACAGGATTCGGCATCCCCTCATTCGCCATAGGTGCCGAACGTGGCTGGATAAAACGTGATGAGGCTGCCCGGATAACACTTAACATGATGAATTTCTTCGTGAATTCCCTTCAGGGTCCTGATACTCTTGCGTCAGGCTACAAAGGATTCTATTATCATTTTCTCCGGATGGATACAGGCCTCAGGGAATGGAGGTGCGAGCTTTCCTCGGTGGATACCGGTTTGCTGATGATGGGAATACTCTTTGCAAGGAATTACTATGACCTTGACAATGAAACGGAGGAGCAAATCCGTTCACTGGCTTCAGGATTACTCGGGAATATAGAATGGGACTTTATGATGATGCCTGACACAGGTGCATATTCCCGGCAGATCTCAATGGGATGGCACCCTGAATCAGGCCTTCATCAGATGGGGTGGAGCGGTTACAATGAGGCGCTCTTCCTTTACATTCTTGCAGCCGGCACCGGTCTGGAAAATGCAAGGGAGAGCTACCGGTCATGGCTCAGCAGCTATAAGTGGCAGACCCCTTATGAGGGACTCTCTCATGTGGCCTTTCCCCCGCTGTTCGGCCACCAGTTTTCGCACTGCTTCATCGATTTCAGGGGACTGGCTGACGAATATATGCGCGACAGGGGGATAGACTATTTCGAGAACTCACGGCGCGCAACTTACGTTCAGAGGCAATATGCCATTGACAATCCGCACGGGTGGGTTGGATATGATTCTCTTTGCTGGGGTGTGACGGCAAGTGACGGCCCGGGAGACAAATACAACTTCGATGGCAGGGAGTTTCTTGGCTATGCCGGAAGAGGCACCAGCGGACCCGAATACAATTATTTCGATGACGGCACAATTGCTCCCTACGGACCTCTCTCTTCACTTCCCTTTGCACCGGAGATTGTCATTCCGACAATCAGGTCAATCAATGAGAAAATGGGAGACAAAATCTGGGGCAGGTACGGATACTATGATTCGTTTAACCAGACCGCAGGATGGGTCAATGATGATTTCATTGGCATTGACCAGGGCCCGATGCTCATCATGATTGAGAACTTCAGAACCGGACTGGTCTGGAATTACGTGATGAAGGATCCTGTTGTACAGAAAGGTCTCGAGACGCTTGGTTTTTCCTACCTGTAGAATTATCAGCGACCAGTTTTAAACTGCAAACCGCCACCTGTATCATGAAAAACCGAATCAGAAAAACGGAAGCAATCCTGTTGCTCTTTGCAGTAACGGCAATATCCGCGTTAGCCCAGCAACGAATGCTTGAGAATTTTGAACAGACTTCAGGCTGGTCTTACAACATTTCTGACGGAGTCTCCCTTACTACCTCTACAGAGAAGGGTGTTACAGGAAACGCAATAAGAATTGACTATAATTTTACTGAAGGTACCGGTTACGGGGGGATACAAAAACTCTTTCCTATCGACCTACCGGAAAACTATGAGTTTACCTTCTGGCTCAGGGCCGAATCTCCGTCGAACAATTTCGAGATAAAATTCATTGACAGCACCGGGAACAATGTGTGGTGGGTCAATAACCGCAACTATGATTTTCCGCATGAATGGACGAAGATCCGCATCAGGAGACGGCATATAAGTTTTGCATGGGGACCGACGGAGGAGCGTCATATGAGACGGGTTGACAGGATTGAGTTCACCGTTGCATCATTTGTCGGAGGAAAGGGTACCCTCTGGCTTGACGATCTTAAGTACGAACCACTTCCGCCGGAGACGGATGTCTGGCCTGAGCCGTCACTGAGCGCTTCGACGTCTGCCAGGAGCCACGGACCGGGGCAGGCGGCTGACGGATCAGATGAGACTTTCTGGCAGAGCAGGAAAGGTGAAAAGCAGAGTCTCACCATTGATTTCAAAGGCAGGAGGGAATTCGGAGGGCTAAATATCGGATGGCTCGAAGGCAGCCATGCCGAAGCGTTTGACGTTCTCATGTCATCAGACGGAAACAATTGGGAGAAGGCATACTCTGTCAGTCTCAACCACGGAAATTCAAGTCTCATCAGACTGCCCGAAGCTGAGGCGGCTTTTCTCCGGATTGACCTTCTTAAACCTGCCGGCGGCAGATCCTATGGCATAAGGGAGATTAGAATTCCTGACGTCAAAAGAACCCTGACCCCCAATGATTTTATTATGTATGCTGCAGAGAACTCCCCTGCTGGCAATTACCCGGATTATTTCAGCGGCCGTGCCTCTTACTGGACTGTTACAGGGGTGAGCAGTGACACAAAGGAGGCCCTTATAAGCGAAGACGGCATGGTTGAAGCGGAAAAGGCACGCTTCTCGATAGAGCCAATGCTGAAAATAGGTAACACCCTCTTGAATCACAGCAACGTTCAGCCTGTGCAGGGTATGGGCTTCCCTGGATATAACGGTGATTTTGTCTTTCTTCCCTCGGTGGAGTGGAAGCATAAGGGACTCAGGTTTGTTACCGGGGTCTCTTCGGGCGGCATGCCCAATGACGATTCGGAGCTTTACATCGGGTACAGGTTTGAAAATACTTCGGCAGAGCCGCTGGAACTCGAATTTTACCTTCTGATCCGGCCGTTCCAGGTGAATCCGTACTACCAGTTCCTTAATACCGTAGGTGGAGTCGGAAGAATAATGACTTTGGAAGAAATCAGCAAAGGTCTGATCTCAGTTGACGGCAAACCGGTCCGCCTGATGGAGGAATATGAATCGTTTGGCGCGGCGAAGTTCGATGAGGGCAACCCTGTGGAGATGATTGGAAGGGGTGAGATGCCCGTCTCGTCGGGTGTGACAGACCCTACAGGAATGGCGGGCGGCATAATCAGGTACAGGATAAATCTTGATGCCGGTGAGTCGAAGGAGATATTCGCCGTAATCCCATATCACAGGGTATTGCCCGAAGGAGTACGGGATACACTGACCGGCATTGCAACCAGGGATAAGTTTTTTGCCTCTTCGGACTACTGGAGCAAAAGAACGGGTCACATACGTTTTGATCTCCCTTCTTCGGCCGACAGACTGATAGAGACCTGGCGGTCGAACCTGGCATATATACTTATCAACAGGGATAAGGCAGGCATTCAGCCAGGCTCACGCTCCTATGACAGAAGCTGGATCCGTGACGGATCACTCACATCATCCGCCCTGCTGAAGTCAGGTATAGTCACCGAGGTGAGGGAGTTCATTGAATGGTATGCCGCGCATCAGTATGAGAACGGAAAGGTTCCATGCGTGGTTGACTTCCGGGGGCCAGACCCGGTACCGGAGAATGACAGTCACGGCCAGCTTATTTATCTCATACGTGAGTATTTCAATTTCACAGGTGATACCGCGTTTCTGAGATCCATGAATCCGCATGTAATCAGAGCGGTTGATTATATCGGGTCGCTTGTGGCGGAGAGATCTACAGATCATTTCAGGAACGGCAATGACAGTATAAGGGCTTATTACGGGCTTGTGCCCGAATCAATCAGCCATGAGGGTTATTCGGCAAAGCCGATGCACTCATACTGGGACAATTTTTTCATCATGAAAGGCCTGAAGGATGCGGTTGAGATCCAGGACATTCTGGGTGAAGATGAACAGCAGGAAAGAATGGTTCTTATGCGCGACGAGTTCCGTAAAAACCTTTACAATTCGATTGACCTGGCGATGAAGGTAAGAGGGATCGACTACATACCTGGTTGCGTTGAACTCGGAGATTTCGACGCCACGTCAACAACCATAGCTCTGACCCCGTGCAATGAGATGGGCAACCTCCCGGTACCCCAGGTTTACAACACCTTTGAAAAGTATTACGATTTTTTCAGGGATAGGAGAGACGGCCTGACGGATTGGATAAACTACACTCCCTATGAAAACAGGCTGATAGGTTCATTCATAATGCTTGACCAGCCTGAGAGGGCCCATGAACTGATTGAGTTTTTTCTTAATGACCAGAAACCGCATGGTTGGAACCACTGGGCTGAGGTTGTGTGGAAAGACCGCAGCTACCCCGGATTCATAGGGGATATGCCTCACACCTGGTGCGGCAGTGACTTCATCAATTCTGTCAGGTCAATGTTCGTTTATGAAAACGAGTATGACCACACGCTCGTTCTTGGAGCAGCCCTTTACCGCGACTGGATAGACGCCCCTGAAGGCATGTCGGTAACCAACCTGCCTACCTATTACGGAGACATATCCTATTCAATCAGGAAGGAAGGAAGTGCATATCGTTACACTATTACGGGAGACCTTAATCTTCCCGCAGGAGGCATCAGGGTACGCAACTTCAACGGAGGGTCCATGCCGTCAGGAGTGACTGTAAACGGAACCGTGGTGACGGATTTCACCCGGCGGGATATTACTGTTAAAGAGGTCCCGGCAGAGGTGATAATTCGGTATTAAGAGCATTAAAACAGGTAATCTGATGGAAAAAACGAAGACAGTTCGCGGCAAAGCTGTGCAGGGCTATGACCGGATAACTTTCGGTCAGTTCGCTGCCTATTCTGCTGGTGGCATCATACCCGTGGCGCTTTTCAATATAGCCGGGCAGCTGGTAGGCCTGATGGGAAATATCAGCCTTGGTCTCAGCGCTTTCTGGCTGGGGCTTATAATGATTATACCCAGGCTATGGGATGCTTTTTCGGATCCCATTGTAGGGCACCTGTCTGACAATACGCGAAGCAGGTTCGGCAGGCGCAGGCCGTTCCTCCTTATCGGAGGAATAGCCGTGGCTGTATTCTTTGTGGTCTTGTGGTGGATACCGAAGGGAGAGGTTGTGCATGCCTGGTTCCCGAGTGAATCCGGTTTCCGGAGTTTTCAGCTGTTTTATATTCTTTTTGCACTTCTTCTCTTCTTTACTGCCACAACAATCTTCGAGATACCTCACGGTGCGCTCGGGATGGAGATGACATCTGATCCGCACGAGCGCACCCGACTCTTCAGCGGAAAGAGTTTCGTTGGAAATCTGTTTGCAATGAGCACCCCATGGCTCTTCGCCCTGGCCAATATGGAAGTGTTCCGGGGTCCGGGAGGCAATGAGGCTGACGGAATGCGGTATGTCTCACTGATGATTGCTGCTGTGCTTATCCCGCTATCCTTCTGGTGGACTGCGAAGCTGCGCGAACCGGGATTCGTCAGGGTGGCAAAGCAGGAAAAGACCCATTTCTGGCAGGATATGAAGATTGTCGGCACCAACAAAAACTATATCTATTTGGTATTGACTATCTTCACTCTGGCCATGGGTTTCAATTTTGTCAACCTGCTTGGCTCATACATTCCAATCTTTTACGTCTTCGGAGGTGACAAGGTTGCCGGTGCAAGACTGCTGGGAATCAACGGAACGATATGGGCGATAACAGGTGTGCTTGCCGTTTTCCCGCTTAACTGGATCAGTCCGAAGCTGGGGAAGAGAAACACCCTGATTATATCGATGCTTCTCATGACCCTGGCGCAGCTCTCCAAGATTGTGTGCTATAATCCTGCACACCCTTACCTGGTTATCATTCCCACAATATTGCTTTCTGCCGGTATGCTCTTCTTCTTCACCCTCGGTTCTTCGATGGTAGGAGACATCTGTGATGAAGACGAGCTTCGAACCGGTCACCGTACAGAGGGGAGCTATTATTCAATCTACTGGTGGTTTATTAAACTGGGTACTGCGTTCGCCAGTTTCGTGGCGGGGATACTGATCACCCTCACTCTCTTTGACGAGACCCAGGTTACAAAAGTTGACGGGCTGCAGGGCAGTGTTCGTGACATGCAGGCAAAAGTAACCTACTGGAAAGATTACACGGGTGATGCCGCTGCTTCAGGCACCTGGCTTAAGAATGCACAGTCACAGGCAGCTGATGCACTTAAGGAATCAAATGATTACCTGGTATACCTTGAGAGTGAGGCGGTTAAAAAGCCTGGCAGGAAAAAAAGCATTTCGCCTGAGATTGAAGCGCAGAGAAAGAATGTGCTGATGAACGCAAATGCAATTACCAGGCAGAACATAGCCTCTCTCGAAAGGCACAGTGCAGCCATCGCCTCGGCGGCGTCAGATGTAACGACCACGGTCGCCGACAGCCTGATCAGGGCCACAATGCCCTTAATAATGCAATCAAAACTGACAAAGGCAAGGATGAACTCATTTGACCTGCTTGTTCATCTCCGTTCCAGGTCAAATGAACAGAAGAAAAGCCGTGACCACACAGAACACCTTATCGGCAGCGTGGCAGACATGAATAACAGGATATATGCCCTGGAGCCGACATCAAATATTACTGATCTTGAAACCAGCCTTGCAGCAATTATTAAAGACATCGAACCGCTCAAGAAACAGTCGCCCTACACCCTCCTGATGATGCGCGTTGTGGAGATAGGATTGCCGGTTATCCTGTGCCTGCTGGCACTGGTGTTTGCCTTCAGGTACGGACTGACGGAGAAGAGGACGATGGAGATAAAGGAGCTGCTCAGGGAGAGAAGAGGCAACGGGAACAATGACATTCATGCTGAAGGAGTGGAGCAGACCAGATAAAAATGTAGATCATGCAGTTCAGTGTTAAGGATAACAATTTCTATCTCGACGGTCACAGGATTTTTCTCAATTCCGGCGAGATACACTATTTCAGGATAAGGCGCGATTTATGGGACAGGCATCTCGATGAAGCCGTAAGCGCCGGTTTGAAGGCGGTAAGCACATATGTGCCGTGGGCCTGGCATGAAGAGGAAGAGGGAGTATTTGATTTCGACGGCAATTCATGCCCCGAGAAGGACCTTAACGGCTGGCTCAGGAAGTGCAAAGAGCATGGCCTGATGGCCATTGTCAAGCCCGGTCCCTTCATCCTTGCCGAGTTCAGGGGTGCGGGCCTGCCAGACTGGTTCCTGGAGAGGTACGGCGAGGGAGTGCGTATGCGCACACGCCGGGGAGTAAGGGTTATGAGTGACGGTGTCAGCCTCTTCAACAGGGATTACCTTGATAAAGTCAGGCTGTGGTATGACAGGGTAATGCCTGTCATCAGGCACCATGAGATGCAGGCTGGTGGCCCAGTGATAATGATGCAGGTATGCAATGAGATAGGTGTTTTCTCGTGGCTGGCCAGGCAGGCCGATTACGGCAACGAGGTCAGGAACAGGTTCATCTCATGGGTTTCGGAGAAGTGCATGACTGTCAGTGAGGTTAACAGGCTGTGGGGAACACATTACAGCAGCTTTGAGGAGATTGAACTGCCCCCTGACGGACGAGAACCCTATTCATCTCCGGCTGACCGTGGCAGAGACAATGCATGGCACAGCTTCTGGAGAAGGTATTACGGAGACTACCTCCGGATGCTAAGCTCAATGATAAGGAACCGGGGAGTGACGGTGCCCCTGTATCATAATCTGCCTGGGTGGATCTACGGTAACGGTTACGAGTTTCCTGTGAATATTACGATGTATGAAGACCTCTTCAGGGGCAGAAGCGAAATTATATTCGGTGTAGACCATATTCCCGAGTTTGTCTCTTACAGGAACCTGCATGACGACAGGATCATCAATGACATCACCCTTGCAATGCAGGGAGGCGGGCCACTCTTTGCGGCTGAGTTCCAGAGCGGTTCGCGTGAGTATCATGTGGTGACAAATCCGCGCGAAATGGAGCTTTTTTACAAGGCCAGCATAGCCAACGGACTGAAGGGATGGAACTTTTACATGTTTTCACAGGGCCGGAATGTTAGCCGCAGAGGTTACTCCGGAGACACTTTTTACTGGTTCACTCCGCTCGATGCCGACGGCAGGCGGAGCAGTGCCTGGCCCGCAGTGCAGAAGATGAGCCGCATGACAGGGGTGTCAGGTGATATAATTGTAAATGCCGGCCGAAGGGCTGATGTCTGCGTACTGTTCTACCCTCACTGGTATGCTTCGGAGCTTGAAAGGCCTGCCGGAGACGCCGGAATGACTTACATGCCCTCTGCAGTCAGAAGACCTGCATATTTCGACGGACTCCTCAAGGCGCTCCAGGTGCTCAACGTCGATTACGATATGGATGACCTCGGCAGCGCCTCGCCTGAATCACTTTCACAGTACCGGCAGGTCTGGGTTTTTGCGACTGATGAGATGGATTCCAAGGCTCAGATGACCGTAGCCGGTTATTTATCCGGCGGTGGACATGCTGTCATCTATCCTTACCTTCCCGACAGGGAGGCATCTCAACAGCCCTGTACAATCCTTCGTGACACAATCGGGGTGACTCCCTCAGGAACCGAAGTGACAGACTCCCCTCTTATAGACCTGTTTGATCTGCGTGACATCAAGTGCAGCAATCCGCAGGTAGTATTCACACCGGAATCGCTGTCAGGCGCTCAGATCATTGCACGCACAATCAGCGGCAAACCGTGCGGATTTGAAAAGCGGGTAGGCAACGGGATTGTAACTTTCATCGGTACGTGGGCCGGATTTGATACTGAAGCACACAGGGCCTTCTATGCAAAGCTGCTGGAGAGGTCAGGTGCAAAGTTACGCAATGCGGCATCTGACAACGGATTCATTATCACCCGCCAGAGATTTACCGGTGACGGCAGGGCAATGCTCTTCGTGGCAAACTACTACAACGAGGAACTGATCGGCAGTGTCACCTATCTTCATCCTGTCACGGGTGAGACTGTTAGCCTTCCATTGAGCGGAGAAAAGATTCCGTGGCCACCTTTAAGGGCAATACTGTCGCCTGTCAGCCTGCAACTGGCCGAGGGTGTAACATTGCTGCATACCACCTCTGATCTGCTGGGTGTCAGGAATGAAGGGAATGAGATTATTCTGGCTCTTGCCGGGGACCGCGACCTGCCGGGAGAGACGGTTCTTGAAGGATCCGGAACCGGAAGGATAAACAGGGTGGAGATCAACGGCATGCCGGCTGTGATCAGTGGTATTCAGGCCGGGAACAGCGTCATTCAGGCTGAAAAAAGTGTCACCGGGGATCGGAGGAGTATCACCTACAGCCACGGCGGCAGACAGGAACTGGAACTAAGAATCACCCTGGGTCAAACTGTGTCCTGATACATTTCAACCGGTGAGGTGTTCTGAAAATCACCGACGAACGGGCAACTACATTAAACTGTAAAACAATCAGCAATGAAGATCAGCAACAGTGCAGGACTTACGGTTGAGTTTCTGGAGAACGGGGCCGTGTCATGCATACATACTGCAAGCATTATGATCAGCCTTCGCCGGGCAACGGTTTATTCAGCTGCATATGCCGGCATCTGGCTGAGGAAGAGGGATGGCGCAATCAGGTACCATCCGCTGACGGGTCCACAAAGCGAGAGTCTCTTCCGGATGGAGAACGGCACATTTACTTCGGCCGGAAGCTGGGATGGAATCGGCTACATATGCAGCCTGAGGCTGTCGGAAAAAAGCCTGAGTTGGGAATGGACAGCAGAACTGATCAACAGCGGTGACAGTGATGTTGCCCTGGACCTTGTTTGTCTCCAGGACGCCGGGTTGAAGACTCTTTCGCAGGGCCTTGTCAATGAGTACTATGTGAGCCAGTATACTGAAAGGAGGGTACTCGAAGATCCCGTCTATGGCAAGGTGGCATGCTGCCGTCAGAACATGCAGGAATCGGGTGGTTATCCGTGGCTGATGATGGCTTCTATGGGCCGTGCAGCATCAGCCTGCACTGACGGTATGCAATTTTACGGGAGAAGTTACCGCGCTACGGGCATTGCGGAAGCATTACAGGCCGGGACTCTGGATGGCGAGTATGCCGGCGAGTCGTCGTTGGTTGCAATTCAGGAGGAACCCTTTGTTCTTCGGGCCGGAGAAGCGCGGACCGTCAGGTTTGTATTGACATTTCTGCATAATCATCCGCCGGCAACTTCCGAGGCAGATCTGGACAGGCTGAAAGGCCTGGCCATGGAGTTCAGCCATAGCCATCCGGGGACAGATAAGCAAATGCCTGATAAGGGACTTGCCAGATTAATGACCGGGTTTGATGCGGTATCGGATCTGGAGGGATTCAGGAAACCGGAGCTTAACCTGTTCAGTGTCCCGGTCATGTCAGAGACTGAGGATCTGTCACAAAAGGAAATTGAAGCATATTTCCCCGGGCCACGCAGGTTTGCCGAATTTTCCGGAGACCGTCTGATTTCATTCTTTTACGATGAAAACCGGCATGTGATGCTCAGAGTGAAGGAAATGCTGGCTGACCGTCCTCACGGGCATATCATGCATACGAGGTCACGACTGGTACCGGATGAGACAATTATGTCAACCACGGCTTTTGCATTTGGGGTTTTCAATTCTCACATTACGCAGGGCAATACCAATTTCAACACCCTTCTGTCAGTATGCAACAGCCAGTTCAATATCAATCCTGTCTCAGGGCAAAGGATTTTCGTGGTTGCCGGAGGCAAAAGGAAGCTCCTCGGTGTTCCGTCAGCATTCGAGATGGGACTTAACCACTGCAGATGGCTCTACCGGTATGGCAGCAGCATGTTTCAGGTGCGCACCTGGACAACAGGTATTGTGCCGCAGGTAAATATGGATTTCATGGTTCTCGAGGGTGAGCCTGTGGCCCTGATTGTGACACATGATTTTGATGAGTCTAACGACTGGAGCATAAAGCCCGGCGAAGCAGCCGGTGAATATATCGCATTCCCTGCCGCCGGAAGCATGATCGCACGGAAATTCCCGGATGCATTCTTCAGGCTCTCCGTTCAGTATTCAGGCAGCAGATACAGTGCAGGAGATAACCGGCACAACGGAAATGACGGCTGGCCGGCCGACAATCGTCTCTTTACGGTTGAGACTGAACCGCTTACGCGATTCTGCCTGAGCTTCACGGGCTGTGTCCCTGCCGGTTTCGAACCGGTCCGCTTTGACGATGCCGGAAGACAGTTTGTGTCAGACGCCGATGACGCCGGGGAGGAATGGAAGGTGATGAGCCGAGCGCTTTCAATCAGGAGCGACGATAATGATATAAAGGCAATTTCAGAGATACTCCCGTGGTTCGGGATGAATGCCCTCACACATTTTCTTACTCCTTACGGCCTTGAGCAGTTCAGTGGCGCCGCATGGGGAACGCGTGATGTATCACAAGGCCCCGTAGAACTGCTGATTGCATCCGGCAGGTATGAAGAGGCCAGGAAGGTGCTGACAGTCATCTTTTCAAACCAGGAACCTGACGGCGGATGGCCACAGTGGTGGATGTTTGACAGCTACGATGATATACGGGCTGACAGCGCACACGGAGATGTCATCTACTGGTGCCTTATAGCACTCGGGAAATATTTACTGGCAACGGGAGATTTCGCGTTTCTTGACGAAAAGCTCCCGTATTTCATAAATGGGGAAAGTGCGCAAAGCCATATTACTTCACTTAGAGAACATGTTGACCGTTTGGTTAAAAAGGTGATTGGATCCTTTGTTCCCGGAACCTCTCTTGTACGTTACGGGGGAGGCGACTGGAACGATTCGTTGCAGCCTGTCAGCAAGGATCTGGCTGACAAGCTGGTTTCATCATGGACGGTTGAGATGAACTACCAGGCATTCAGGCAATATGAGGAAGTCTGTGCCATTGCAGGCGATCATACCCGTGCAGGAGAGATGAGACGTTATGCAGAGCTTATCAGGTCTGATTTCAACAGGCATCTTGTCGGCGACGGTGTTGTGGCTGGTTACGGTCTTGCCGGTGATGACGGCAGGATAAGCCTTCTGCTTCATCCCTCTGACAACACTACAGGCATCAGGTACAGCCTTCTGCCGATGGAACGCGGAATAGTCAGCGGTATATTCACCCCGGTACAGGCAGCAAACCACCTCGGCATTATAAGCAGGCATCTCACCGGTCCTGACGGAGCCCGTCTTATGGACCGGCCATTGAAATACAGCGGCGGCATCGAAAAACTCTTCAGGAGGGCCGAGAGCAGCACCTTCTTCGGCAGGGAAATAGGGCTGATGTATGTACATGAACACATTCGTTATGCTGAGTCTCTTGCCCTTACAGGCAGGGCCGATGAGTTCATGAAGGCATTGCGTCAGGCGATAGCGGTGGGCTATTCAGACACGGTGCCATGCGCTGATATAAGGCAGGCAAACTGCTATTACAGCAGCTCTGACGCTATTTTTGAAACCCGTTACCAGGCTGACAGGCAATATCATGAGATAATTGAGGGCAAAATCACCCTGAGAGGAGGCTGGCGTGTCTACTCAAGCGGCCCGGGCATTTTTACCGGCATCATCATAACGCACCTGCTCGGAATAAGGAGGGATAGGGGCAGAATCGTAATTGATCCGGTAATTCCTGTCTCCCTTGACGGACTGGAGGCATCGATGTCAATCCTGGGCCGGGCCGTCAACTTTATTTATCATGTCAGGGAAGGGAATTGCGGTCCGAAGCGGATAACAGTCAACGGAAGCGAAGTTGCATTCAATACACTTGAAAACCAGTACCGGCGTGGTGGCGCGGCGCTGGATGAGTTCCTGTTTGAAGGAATGCTTTCGCCCGTCGAAAACAGAGTGGAAATATTCCTCTGAGGTCCCGACTTTTTTCTATATTTACCACTGGTAACAGGAAGTTGCGTAACAACCGGGACTTATGTCAGAGATACCAGTTGGGGGAACCCTCAGGCTGCTGATTCAGGTCATTTGCATAACCTTGCTTTCCTTGCCTGCCCATTCTCAGGCGGCAGAAGGCAGAAATGACATTAACAGGTTCATTCCGGGCACTATCCCTGTAAAAAGCCAGAACTGGGAGATTTACAGGGACCCTGTCAGCGGTTACGTTTATTTTGCGAATTCTGCAGGACTTATAGAATACAATGGTATAACCGCGAGGAGTTATCCTGTTCCAAACCGCCAGGGAGCAAGGTCAGTTTACGTGAACGGTGACGGGGTGATTTTCACCGGTTCATTTGAGGATTTCGGGTTCTGGGTGAAGGATCAGTCCGGAATCCTTTCATACACCTCCCTTGCCGTACCGGCTGATATTGTCAAGAATGACGAGATATGGAACATCTGCGAGATAGATCGTACCCTCTATTTCCAGTCATTCACCTCTGTATATGTATATGACTACAACGGGGTAAAAAGGATTGCGGCTCCTTCCTCTATGCTTTTCTTTTTCAGGGCAGGAGACCGTTTCCTTGCACAGTCGATTGATGAGGGGCTCTACTGGTTTGACGGCAAAGAATTCAGTTTTATTACGGGGAGTGAAATCTTCGCAGCGCACAAGATTCATGCGATGATTGACTTTGGTCAGGGCGGGATGTGGATATGCACTGCCAACGACGGGATCTTTCTTTTTGACGGAGTGAAATTCGTACCTGTGGCAAGTGAGATCTCAGCATACCTGGAAGATGCTACCTGCAATGCCGGTCTTGCTGTTAATGATTCGCTCCTTGTCTTCGGAACCATTCTAAGGGGACTGGTGCTCTGTGACCGGAACGGCAGGATACTTGAAACCTACGATTACTCAAACGGTCTCAGCAACAATACCGTGTTGTCACTTCACCTGGATGCCGGAAAGGGACTCTGGGCCGGTTTGGATGATGGTGCAAACTATCTCGATACCTATTCACCGGTAGCCTTTTACGAGAACTCAAGCGGTGACCTGGGTACCATTTATACCGCCATACGCGACCGTGATCATCTATTCCTCGGCACAAACCACGGACTTTTTGCAACCGATATAGAAAACGGTGACGGGTCATACCGTTTCTCCAATCTGCGGATCATACCGGGAACCCAGGGACAGGTCTGGAAACTGTCACAGTATGACGGACAGATACTCTGCGGTCATAACGACGGTACTTTCCTCGTTGACGGACTGAACGCCGTCAGAATTTCGGATGTAACTGGTGGCTGGACTGTCAGGCCGTTTGGTGATTACCTGGTTCAGGGCACTTACACCGGCATAGTTTCATTCAGGAAGGGAGCCAAAGGCAAATGGGAATTCAGCTCCAGGATTGACGGCTATGCTGAACCAACCAGGTTTGTGGAAATAGATTACCTGGGGTATGTCTGGGCGCTGTATCCACAGAAAGGGCTGTACAGGCTGGAGCTGAACGAGGAGGCTGATTCGGTAATCAGTTCAATTTATTTCAGCCAGGCGGGCGACAGCGCCAGGATTCTCTCCATGGCAGTGATCAACAACCAGATGGTGTTCATCACCTCGGACCATATTTATTCTTTTGACTATGAGAGGAAGGAATTCTTCCCTGTTACGTCGCTGGAACCCGGACTGGGTGAGTTTGTAGGGGCAACGCAGATAATACAGGCTCAGAAAAACAGTTACTGGTTCGTTCTTGACAACAGGATTGCAATGTTCAGCATCACGCGTGACCTTAAGGCTGAGAAGGTGATGGAATTCGTGCATGAGTATGCTGACCTCCCCTGGAGGGAACAGCAGGTGATGTCTCTTGATTCAGGAAGGCTTCTCATCCCCACGCGACAGGCTTTCAGCATTTATGATGTTGAAAGGCTGGCCGGCAGTTCCGGGGCTTCTGCACTGGCTGTCAGCCGCCTGGTCTTCAGCGGGGGCAACCGGAGCACAACCCTCCTCCCTGATTCAAGCCAGGAAAAGGAGGTGTCCGGCAGATCGAACAACCTTACAGTCTACATAGCAAATCCCTCCGGCTTCGACCGCGAGGGGAGGGAGTATCTCTACAGGATCATTGAACTGGGCGGCGGCTGGTACCGAACGACGACAGACAACTTCTCACTGTTAAATCTGAAGCACGGAGACTATCATCTCCAGGTTCGGGAGGCAGCAGGAAACGGAATGGCGGAAGCACGCTTCACTATCAGGAGACCCTTTGCCCTGAGCGGTTGGGCTCTGGCCCTTTACCTGGTGGCAGCAGCATCGATTGCAGTTGCAGGGATTATGTTCTTCCGTTCCAAACTCGAGAGCCATCGCCGTATGATTGAATACGAGGTTGGCAAGAACAGGCTTGAAAGCGAGCTCGACTACAAGAGTTATGAGCTGATGCTGACCATGCGTTATCTCATAAGGAAGACAGACACACTGAGAGAGCTTCGTGACAAGCTTGAGACCGCAAAGGAGAGCTCAGGAAAGATGCCTGCCCGTTTTATTAGGGAAATGGAGCAGATAATTGACCACGGACTTGACACCCAGACGGAGGAGTGGCAGACTGTGATGAAGAATCTGAAGTTGTCGCAGGAAGGGTTCTTCAGGAAGCTGAAGACCAAGTACCCTGCATTGACCACGAATGACCTGAGACTCTGTTCTTATCTCCGGATGAATTTCACCACCAAGGAGATAGCCAATCTTTCAAATATTTCAACCAGGGCTGTGGAGATTGCACGTTACAGGCTCAGGTCAAAGCTGAATCTCAGTCATGATCTAAACCTGACAGAGTTTCTCATTCACGAGGCGGAAAAAACCGGCGATTAGTATTCCTGTCTGCAGTCCATCGGGAGGTAAAATGCTTCCGGATGTCAGGAGCTTCGGGGCTTATTGCCGCAGTTCTTCAAGGATAAATCCCAAACCCCTCAGGGTGCGGAGGCTTATGCCGTGGTCAGGAGCAATGTATTTGCGCAGACGGCTGATGAACACATCCATGCTCCGGCCCAGGAAATAGTCGTCCTCACCCCAGATTTCCGTAAGTATCTGTTCACGGGTCAGCGCCTTGTTCCTGTTCATCATCAGGTGCCGCATCAGCTGGGCCTCACGGAGGGTGAGTTTCTCCTTACCTGCGGGGGTTATGAGCTCAAGGGCGTTGTACCTGAGTGTGGTTTCCGAGATCCTGTATTCATCTTCAGCCACCGTGTAAATCCTTCGCAGAATGTTGTTTATGCGCAGTAAAAGCATCTCCGGATCGAAGGGTTTGGTTATGTAATCATCAGCCCCGAGTTTCAGTCCCCTGATCATATCCTCCATCAGGCTCTTTGCCGTCAGGAATATAAACGGTATACCGGGGTCCTTTGCTCTCAGCTTCTCTGCAAGTGTAAAGCCGTCCATCTCCGGCATCATAATATCGAGCACGCAGATATCAGGTTTTGAATCATGAAACCTGTCCCATGCTTCGCGGCCGTTTCGCGCGAGTGTAACCTCGAAACCACTCATTGAGAGGTACTGTGACAGGATGTTCCCGAAATCTGTATCGTCTTCGGCAAGCAGGAGTTTCATATCTTATTCTGGATTGGTATTCTGATTTTAAATGTTGTACCACGGCCAGGTTTGCTGTTGACAGATACATCGCCCCCGTGCGCCGTTGCAATCCGCCTGACATAGTATAGTCCCAGTCCCAGCCCCTTGGTCTTATGGATATTTCCCTGGGGCACCCTGTAGAATTTCTCGAATATATGTCCAAGGTGTTCAGCAGGGATCCCCACACCGTTGTCAGCGATTGATATTTCCACATCACCGCCGCAAACACCTGCCGACACTTTTATTACCGGCTCCCTGTCGCAGTATTTGACTGCATTGGAGAGCAGGTTGCTTATCATCGTGGTGAAGTAGACTATATCTACAGAAGCTTCCAGGCCGTTGGTGCTGTAATCCTCCTCAATCACCGCGCAGCCGTCACATGATGTAAGGAATGATGAAACCACCTGGTGCAGCAGTTCATCGATGGTTACCCTGTGCCTGTCAAGTTCGAACTCCTGTCTCTCGAGGAAACTCACCTCGAGAATTGTATTAATCAGCTGGTTAAGATGTACGCTCTGTTTCCCTATCAGTTTCGCTGTTTCAAGCACCTTGTCACGGTCTGAAATGATCTGTTCCTTTTCGAGTGTTCTGCCGGCAACTGTGATCGTGGAGAGCGGGGTCTTGAGCTCGTGGGTCATGTTGTTGATGAAGTCGCTCTTCAGTTCAGAAAGCCTCCGCTCCTCCATAAGGTTTCTCCATGTCAGGCCGTAAACCAGGAATACAATCAGGATGCTGCCGATAATAAGGATAAAGGAGAGGAGGGCTTCCCTGAAGACCATCTCGTTCTTGTGTGTAAGGTCAAGCAGGTAATGAAATTCTATTATGAAATTGTTGTGTTCCTCGCGGAATGTATTTACTGCCACCATCGTTTTCCCCGGCTTGGAATAGACAGTATCTGCCAGGATCATTTTATCCGAGGGAGCCAGCAGCACGAGTTTCGAAATGGCAATTATCGGTCTGAAGTCGTTATCATATCCGGCATTGCCGAAATATGATCTGAAGAATGAGGTCAGCTGCTCGTTTTCCTGCATTATCTTAAAGGTCTCCTTGAGGGCAAGCCTGCTGAGGGATACACTGTCATAGGAGGTGTATAATTTGCAGAGCTCCTCTGAAATCAGGTACTCGGCGAACTTGTCTGTGATGTCCATGGCCTTTTCGAAGCCGTTGGTCTTCTTTTTTGCAAGAAGAAGGGAGAGCCCTTCGCGTGAGAGACTCTTGTATCTCATCATGATGATCTCCTCCTTTTGCTTCCATGTACTTCGGATCATAAAGACCTGAACCGCAACGAAGAGAAGCAGGGCGGCAAGAGAAACAGCAAAAAGGAGTTGACGCTTCATTTCACCGACTTTTGTTCAAAATTAGTCAATGTATCCGGATGACGGAGAAGATTAACCTTGCATTAACCTCCCATTAACCATAGTCTGTAAAAAGCGGATGTAATTTTACATTGTCGAACTTTAAACAGGCAGTCATGAAAAGAACAGTAAATTTTATCATCATCGCCGTAATGGCAATAATGCTTTCATCAGTTGGCGCATATGGCCAGGAAACATCTTCCAAATCAGCTGATGAAAAGAAGAAACAGGAAGAGCTGCTGAAGCAGGCTGAACTTGAAAAGAAGGCTGAATTTCAGCGGCAGCAGGCACTCAATGAGGAACTGAAGCGTAAGCAGATGGATATAGAACTCAAGAGGAAGGAGATCGAGGAGCAGATGAAGGAGATTGAGGCAAAGAGCTCTGCAAAAAACAAGGATATTGAGAGATTCTACCAGGAGTATGCTGACATGAGCAGGCATGCCGGCAATCCATACCGTGAGATGCCGGTTGTAGTCATGCCTGAACTTGATGACCTGAATGAATATTATGATTTGGGGAAGAATGCCGGGGGTAACGTATTCATATACAAGGGCCAGGGCTATGGCAGCAAGCCTGGTTCATCATGGAATTATTCCCGCCAGGTGATGGAGGCAACATTCACAAATGAACTGACGATGAGCTCTGATGACTCAAAGAGTGTCAATCTCTCGGTTTCCGGTGATTGTGCCGAGGGGTCAATGGCGGTAACCATCATCATGCCTGACGGAAAGCAGCTTTCGGAAGTCGTTCTTGATGAGAACGGGAGCCTGAACTGGAGGAAGAATTTTGAGACTGATGAGGGGAACGGCTGGAAAAACGGCAAATGGACATTCCGCATAAAAGCGAAGGAAGCAACGGGAAACCTGCGTATTTCATTGAACTCTTACTGATTTTCGGTTTTCTGCTTTTAATTGGTTCGGATCAGGGGGAGCTGTTACGGACAGGATGCAGCTTCCATGGTCAATGTACAGAGACAGACACACCACCTGTCTCTGTTTCTTTTTAGCAGGCCGCTGTGTAAGGCGGGTTCTCAGGGCACTTACCCGGGGCTGTTGAACTGTTTCGCCTCTGAATCGTTGTTCTCAGAGATTCCATAAATTGTTAATTTTGCACTGTACAAAAAAGATTCATGAGAAAAATTTATGTCTTTCTTGTAATTATAGCGCTTGCCGCGATTTCATGCGGTCGCCGCACCTCACGAGTTGAGGAAGCCAGGGTTATCACGGTGACCATTCCTCCGTTTGCATGGTTTGTTGAACAGATCGGCGGAGATGATTTCGAGGTCAGCGTGCTTCTGCCGCCAGGCGCTGACCACCATATTTGGGAGCCTCTTCCGGCACAGATCAGCGCCCTCGCCGGCTCAGAGGCATTCATAATCAATGGTCAGCTTGGATTCGAGCATGCCTGGATGGACCGCTTCATGCAGGTCAATCCCGGTATGAAAGTGCTGGATCTGTCGCGTGAAATTGAGCTGATAGGGTCGGAGGGTCTGGGGCCTGAGGGTCTGAAGTCTGAGAGTCTGAGGTCTGAAGGTCTGAGGTCTGAGGGTCTGGGGTCTGAGGGTCTGAGGTCTGAAGGTCTGAAGTCTGAGGGTCCGGGGGAGGGGGATGAGCATGAAGGGGATGATCATGATGGACATATTCATGCTGATGACGATAATGGTCATG
>Ga0116155_10000780_pt1 | contig 24479 bp, 24 predicted proteins | sample AD_UKC032_MetaG_FD_89890 | JGI IMG/M metagenome (GOLD analysis project Ga0116155, IMG submission 89890) | Active sludge microbial communities of municipal wastewater-treating anaerobic digesters from USA - AD_UKC032_MetaG | ecosystem: Engineered > Bioreactor > Anaerobic > Digestate | place: USA...
AGCCGCTACGCCGTTTTAAGGGCATGCGGCTCGCAGGCTTTGCCTGCGAGCCGCATAAAAAATTAAAATAAAATTTCAATCTATTTCAGCGTTTCGACTAATTAGCAATTCGAGTTAATTATATATACAAATTTAAATCGTTTGAATTTGATAATTGTAGCTGGTTTTTAGTTCTTGCTTTTCTTTTTCAAAATTCTCCAAATACTGACCGCAATTACTGCCTATAAGATTTTCTTCAAGTTCTCCTATGCTTAAAATTACTTCATATCCGGCTAGTTTTAATTGACCTATAAGGTCTTTTCTTGCGTTTAGAAAGAGTTTATCAGACATAAATCCTTGTTTTATCGCATTATATGTGGGATTAATAGGGGTAATTTTAATTAAAAATATGTCAGGAGAAAAATATTTTCTTAATATATCTGCTTCTAAAGGGAAATTATCCGCAAGAGCGAAATTAAGTGTAATTTTTCTATGATTTGTTTCGTAAAATTCTTTTCCATAATCGGCTATTGCTGTAAAATCCCATTTCTTTACCGGAATAAGCTTGTTTCTAAGAATTTCATCGGTTGTATGTATTGAAAATTGTAACTGAAAATTATGTTTATATATCTGTCTTTTTATTATAAGCAGGTTTTCAAAAAAAGAATCGGCTCCAGCAGGAGCAACAGTTGATATAGACGGGATAAAGCCTGGAGCGTCATAGATATCGTGAAATTCTGAAAGAACATCAAGTACGTTCATATTTAAAGCAGGCTCTCCCATCCTTGCAAACTGGATTTTAAACTTTTCAACAGGGATTTTTCTATCGGGAAAACGTTTTGTGATTAAATAATCAATCTGATTAAACAAATCTTGTTTTGACAATTTCCCCTGATATTTCCCGCCCGCATCGCAAAAGACACATTTTATACAGCATCCAAACAAGCTGGAGATGATAAGCACCCATTTTTTTTCTATCGGAATAGGAGGCTGAACAGATTCCACAAACTCAATTCGCTTTCCTCCTTCAAGTTCAGCTATATATACAGTTGCAACGTCGTCACGTCCGGTTTTTGCAAGGATTTTCATTTTAAATTATTCACTTCCCTTTAAGTATCAATATATTGCATAATATCAAAACAGCTCAAAAATTTAAACGTGTTTGTTATACCAAATTTTTTTAAAAAGCCGCTTTTTTAGTTACCGATTTCATTTTTTGCCTTTATAAAAAAAATTATTATTATAATAAAAATCATTAATATGTTTACATTTAACGAGTTTTCCCCATTATCCCGCAAACAATTCATGTTAATTAGTTTTGTCGTTTAGTATATAAAATTTATAATTTTAAAAATATTGAGAATTATTAGGGCGAAAAGGGCTTCGCTCTCATCGTAATGACATCCGGAAAATTTAGGAAAGACTAATTTGCTTTTTTCATTATTCAAAAAAAAATGCAATCATAAAAAATTAACGCCGTTTAGTGTTGGCAATTTTTGTCCTGATTGTGGTCAGGAGATAGAAATTTCGTGGCAGATATTAAGATGTGAACATTGCCAGAATAAAAGAAAAGCTCGTGTTATTTTAAACTCAACCATGCCGGAAGATAAATTTTGCAGAAAGTGCGGAACTTCTAATTTTTATGTGGAAAAAAAAGAAAGATTAGAATTTTTTGATATTGAATATGCAATTTTTTCTAAAAAAGAAATGAACAGTTCATTGGAATCTAAACAAATTCTTCATATATGGATTGAAAAAGAAGATATTACGAACGATATATTGAATAATATCAAGCTAATACCGTCTTTAATACAAAAAATTTAAACGAACTAAGAATGAATTGTGTTGCTTTTGAAACAAAAAATACTCTGTAATTGAACTACAGAGTACCGATGCTTATTCTATATAATTTTTATTCAACTATATTTTTAATATCTTTCATTAACAGGTAAAGATGAAATTTATCAATAGGAGAAGGAGAGAAGCCAAACTGTTCATAAAAATTCTTGGCTTGTTCATCTTTTGCATGAACTAAAATTGCCCTTAATCCAGCTATCTCTGAAGCTTGATAAGCTCTTAGAATAGCGTCTTTAACAAGAGCTTGACCTAATCCTTTTCCTTGTTGCGTTTTGTCAACAGCCAATCTTGCCAATAAAATAATTGGAACGGGGTATTTCCCCAATCCTTTTTTTACCCTGTCAGGAGCATCAGAATAAGAAATTGAACCGAACGATAAAGTATAAAACGCAACTGCTTTATTTTCTTTTCCGGTTACAATATATGCTCTTGAAGACCCTGCTTGATGATTTTGATATGCAAATTTTTTAAGGCAATTATTGAGCTCAGATACTCCGCAATCAAATTCATTACTAATTGAATTCTTTAATATAGAATGAACCTGACTGAACTGTGCTTTATTTTTCATCTAAAACACTCGGCTTGGTTAAAAGAGTTCTTAATGCAGGAATTTCTTTTGGCGGAGAATCAAGAGCTTCACAAAATGCGTTCCATTGGTCATCATTAAGAATGAAATGAGTTTTTTCCGCCAAAATTTTTTGCGCAGCATCATAAGAATTTTCAAGAATAAAATTTGTTAAAGAGGTATGTTTTTCCTGAGCAGCTCTTTCAAGGGCATCTTTTTGATCAGATGTTACTCTTAAATAAATTCTTTCTTCTTTTTGTTGACGTTTTAAATTACTCATAAAGCAAAATCCTATTTTTTTATTCTGTTTACATTATATCATTATGTACGCATTTTGTACCTACATTTTTAAAAATATTTTATAATTCTTAAGGGAGCCTCTAAACATATTAATGATTTTTATTATAAAACCCTCAGAATGACGATTTAAAAAATAATTGGCAACTCGGATTAATTAGCAATTCGGGTTAAATAAAATATAGTTTCTTTAGCTGTTTTGTACTTTTTAGCGGAAATTTTCTCTAAAGCGCTTTTTATTTGATCTTTTTGAGCAATTAAATGTTTTATTTGCTTGTTTAATAGATCAAAAGTCATCCCTTCAAAGCAAATACAAGGTATGCCAAGTTCTTCCGCAAGGTTTTTTACCTTGGGATCATACTCTAAAGCCAGAAAAGGGACAGAATACTTTGCCGCAACCAATCCTGCATGATATCTCATAGCTATCATCATATCAAAACCGGCTATATAAAAAATAGTTTCTTTTAAAGTTAAGCTTGATAATAATTTTACTTTCTGATTTCCATTTTTTCCTTTTAATATAGAGCTAAATCTGTTCATAATTTCTAAATCTTCAGATGGTTGTAATGGAAGCAGATATATTTCCGTGTTTACATCCTGGAAATTTGAAGAAATTGCGTCTGCAATTAAATTTAACCTTGATTCATCAAGGGAGCGCCAGTTTCTTAGCTGAACACCTATTTTTATTTTATTTTCGTTAAAATCTTCTTTGTTTGAAAAATCCTCTAAACCCCACACAGGATCAGTTGTAACAGTGGATTTTATTTTGAGCGACGATAAAATTTCCGCGCTTTTATTATCTCTTACCGTTACAAAATCGGCTTTTTTAATAACAAAAGCGGTTAAAAGCCTTGACAGCAAGCTTTTTAAAGGACCTATACCCTGAGCATACACAAATATTTTTTTATTGAAAAATTTTGCCGCCAATAAAAGACTTAAGTAATATACAAGGCTTTTAAGACTTGTTGCGTCCTGAAAAAGACTGCCTCCTCCGCTTATAAATATATTACATGCCAAAATTTCTTTTAAAATAGACGGCAAATCATATTTATAAACTGAATCAACTTGATATATAAGCTTTGTCTTTTCAGGATTATTGGAGATTACGGTTATAACAGGCATTTCAAAATTTTCTTTGATCTCTGACACAATAGCGTTGAGTATTGCATCATCTCCAAAGTTGTCATGCCCGTAATACCCTGATATTACAAATTTATGATTTTTTGTCATCTTAAATTAAAAAATTTCCGTTTTCATAAATTAAAATTCCGTCAGCATACACTTGTGAGTTGCGCTTCATGTTTTTTATAATGTCCCAGTGAAGTCCTGATTTGTTTTTGCCGCCTGTTTCAGGATAAGACGCGCCTAACGCTAAATGAATTGAGCCGCCGATTTTCTCATCAAAAAGGATGTTTCCGGTAACTTCCTGAATCATCTCATTTGTGCCAAAAGCGAATTCCCCTAAAAATCTTGCGCCATTGTCCTGATCTATCATTTTGAGGAAAAAATCTTCGCCTTTTTCAGCTGTGACATGGACAACTTTGCCTTTTTCAAACTTGAGATGTATTCCTTGAGCTTCATTTCCTCTATAGATAGCCGGAAAATCAAAGTAAATCTCTCCTTCGGCGGAATCCTCCACAGGTGAAGTGAAAACTTCTCCATCCGGAAAATTATTGCTTCCACAGCAACTTACCCATTTTCTTCCTTCTGTAGATAATGTCAGGTCCGTTTTTTCGCCAACGATGCGGATTTTTTTAACCGGATCAAGTTTTTTAACCAACTCGTCCTGTTTTTGTCCAATTTCTTTCCATTTTGCGACAGGATCGTCAAGTTCAAGATAACAGGCTTTTAATAAGAATTCTTCATAATCGAAAATTGACATTTTAGCTTCCTGAGCAAGCGCATTTGTGGGGAAATCGCATATAACCCAGCTTAAAGAACCTTCCGCCGCTCTTCCAAGCATTTTTTCGCTTAAAGGTTGAGTTGCGGCTGATCTTTTTGCCAATCTTTCAGGCGGGATTTTTGCCAGGTTTTTTACGTTATAAGGCGCTCCGATTACGATAAATTTATCGGCTTTATCGTATTCAAGCTGTGTGAAAGGGTCTATAAAATTTAATTGATCATCATTTGCTGTTTTAAAATATATTTCTTTCTGCCCTTCCATGCCTAATTTAAGGATAGGATGAGCGCCTTTTTTCAAAACTTCTTCATAGACAGCAAGTATAAGAGATTTTGCCTGAATTTCCGATGAAATAATAACAATATCGTCTTTTTTAACGCCGGTAGAGTATTCAACTAGCGTTTTTGCATATTTTTGCCATATATTCATAAAATCGCTCCCTTTCTTTTAATTTTTAAATTATTATATTACATTATAGATGCCATAATCGCTTTTTGCGCATGAAGCCTGTTTTCAGCCTGTTCAAATATAATTTTAGCGTTCTTTTCAAAAATATCTTCGGTTATTTCTTCGCCTCTGTGAGCAGGTAAACAATGCAAAACTATAGCATTATCAGCCGCTTTTTTGATTAATTTTTCATTGATTTGATACTTGGCAAAAATCTTCTTTCTTTTTTCAGCCTCTTTTTCCTGTCCCATACTTGCCCATACATCAGTATAAACAATATTTGCGCCGTTTACAGCTTCAAAAGGATCAGTTGTAATTTCAATTTTAGAACCTGAATTTATTGAAACATCTTTACCTGTCCATATAAAAGTTTCATCAGGTTCGTATCCATCAGGACAGGCAATAGAAATATCCATTCCCATAATTGAACATCCTGCAATCAGGCTGTTTGCCATATTATTGCCATCTCCTATATAAGCAAGTTTTAATTTTTCAAGTTTACCAAATTTTTCTTTTATGGTTAAAAGGTCAGAAAGTACCTGACAAGGATGACAAAGGTCAGTTAATGCATTTATAACAGGAATATCAGAATATTTTGCGAATTCAACCACGTCATTGTGATCAAAAGTCCTGATCATAACTCCATCAGCGTATCGGGACAATACTCTTGCTGTATCAGCAATTGTTTCTCTTGTTCCAAGGTTAATTTCATCCTGCTTTAGAACGACCGCATTACCGCCTAATTGTTGTGTCCCAACTTCGAAACTTACCCGTGTTCTCAGGCTTGGTTTAGCAAAAATCATTACCAGAGTTTTATTTTGCAATATATGATGGGTTTGACCTGTTTTTGTTTCTTGTTTAAGTCTTTTAGCGAGGTCTAAAAGGTTATTTAAAGACTCATTATTATAATCAAAAAGTCTTAAAAAATCTTTTCCTTTAATCTCCACAATAATTTCTCCTATTTATACAAATTAACTTTTTTAAAATTATTATATACCAATCAAAATAAGTTGATTAAGAATTTATAAATACAATAAGTCATTTTTTAAATATTAATTCATCATTTTCTATGTCAATAAAGATTTTATCGCCGTCTGAAAACTGTCCTTCCAGTATCTTTTTGGAAAGCGGGTTCTCTATATCGTGTCTGATTACTCTCTTTAAAGGTCTTGCCCCATACATGGGGTTATATCCTCTGGTAGCAAGAATCTCTTTTGCTTCATCAGAAAGATCAATCTCAATATTCCGCTCTGCAAGCAATTTTTTGAGCCCTTTTATTTGTATATCAACGATTTTTTCCAGATTTTGCAGGCTAAGTCCTTTAAAGAAAACGATTTCGTCAATTCTATTGAGAAATTCCGGCTTAAATTGCTGTTTCATTAAATCCATAACCCTGTCTTTTACAGAGTCAAAACCTTCTAAAGAACCCAAGGACAATGTGTTTTCAAGGATTAAATGACTGCCTATATTACTGGTTAAGACGATTACGGTATTTTTAAAGTCCACAGTTCTTCCCTTGGAATCGGTAAGCCGCCCGTCATCGAGGATTTGAAGCATTATATTAAACACATCGTTATGAGCTTTTTCAATTTCATCAAACAGAATAACGCTGTAAGGCTTTCTTCTCACATGTTCTGTAAGCTGACCGCCTTCTTCGTAGCCTACATATCCAGGAGGCGCTCCTATCAGCCTTGAAACAGAATGTTTTTCCATGTATTCCGTCATGTCAATTCTAATAAGCGAATTTTCATCGTTAAAAAGGAATTCAGCCAAGGTTTTTGCTAATTCGGTTTTCCCTACTCCCGTAGGTCCAAGAAATATAAACGAACCTATCGGTCTATTAGGGTCTTTTAGTCCGGCTCTTGCTCTTCTTACGGCTTCTGAAACAACGGTTACAGCTTCATTCTGACCTATAACTCTTTTATGAAGTTCGTCTTCCATCCTTAACAGCTTTTTAAGTTCGCTTTCAATTAGGCGGGTTACGGGAATTCCCGTCCATTTCGCTACGACTTTCGCTATGTCTTCCTCGTCGATTTCTTCTTTCAGCATGGCGTTTTCGTCTTTATGGGCGAGGATTTCCTCATCGGCTTTAAGCTGTTTTTCAAGTCCTATAAGTTTTCCGTATTTTAATTCTGCGGCTTTTGCAAGGTCAGCTTCTCTTTCAGCTTCTTCAACAAGCTGCTTTGTTTTCTCTATTTCTTCTTTAAGGTTTCTAACCTCGGAAATAACACCTTTTTCTTTTTCCCATTGCGTTTTTAATTCGTCAATTTTTCCCTGAAGTTCAGTGATTTCCCTGTCAAGGCTCTTTGTATGCTCAATGCTTGCTTCGTCTGTTTCCTTTTTCAGAGCCTCTCTTTCAATTTCCAGCTGGGTTTTATGCCTGACCATCGTGTCGATTTCTGCCGGCATACTGTCAATTTCAATCCTCAACGAAGATGCGGCTTCATCAACAAGGTCAATAGCTTTGTCAGGAAGAAATCTATCGGTAATATATCTTGCAGAAAGCTTTGCAGCAGAAATTAAAGCAGAATCTTTTATTCTAACCCCGTGGTGAACTTCATATCTTTCTTTTAAACCCCTCAAAATGCTTATGGTGTCTTCTATAGAAGGTTCATCAATCAAAACAGGCATAAATCGCCGTTCAAGAGCGGGGTCTTTTTCTATATGTTTCCTGTATTCGTTAATTGTGGTGGCGCCAATACATCTTAATTGACCTCTGGCAAGCAAAGGCTTGAGAAGATTTCCCGCATCCATTGACCCTTCTGTTGAACCAGCTCCTACAACAGTGTGAAGTTCGTCAATAAACATAATTATTTCGCCTTCGCTTTCCTGAACCTCTTTGAGGACCGCTTTTAAGCGTTCCTCAAATTCTCCCCTGAATTTTGCGCCTGCTACAATTGCTCCCATATCAAGAGAAATAAGTTTTGTGTTCTTAAGGCTTTCAGGCACGTCTTCTCGAATTATTCTTAATGCTAATCCTTCTGCAATTGCAGTTTTTCCGACGCCTGGTTCGCCGATCAGTACGGGATTGTTTTTAGTTCTTCTGTTTAAAACCTGAATAGTTCTTCTTATCTCTGAATCTCTTCCTATAACAGGATCGAGCTTGCCTTTTTTCGCTAGTTCCGTTAGGTCAATGCTGTATTTTTTTAATGCCTGAAAGGTTTTTTCCGCATCAGGAGAATCTACTCTTGATGAACCTCTAACTTCCTTTAATGCTTTATATATTGCTTCTTTTGTAATGCCATTTTGTTCAAAAATCTTTCCCAGTTCGGTTGAACGATTATTGCTCATCGCAATTAGTATATGCTCCAAAGTTATATAACTGTCTTTAAGTCTTTTAGCTTCTTCTTCAGCCTGATCGAATACATTTTTAAGCTCAATACTAATATAAACCTGAGCGGATTGAATTTCATAAGTTACTTTTGGTTTATTTGCAAGGATTTTTTCAACATTTTCCTTTAATAAATTTATATTTGTTTTTATATTTTTTAAAATAGAGATGGTAAAGCCGTTTTGGTCTTCTAACATGGCTATAAACAAATGTTCAGGAAGTATTTGAGGATTTTTATAACGCAACATTACTTGTTGAGCGGCAAGCACAGTTTTTTGAGTCTGCTCAGTCAATCTATTAAAATCTATCATAAAAAAGTTTCCCCTAATTTTTTAAATCCAATTTGATTTTATAATAAAAGTCATTAATATGTTTGCATTTAACGAGTTTTCCCCATTATTCGCAAACAATTTATGTTAATTAGTTTTGTTGTTTAGTATAATTGAATAATAATTTATTTATATATTTTTTAATAAATTATTAAAGATTTATACAAAATCATGTAAGTTATTCAAGCCTTTATTTAAAAAGTTTTTTTATATGCTTAAGAAAATTTTTATTGTCTTCCGCATTATTTAAATCATCACATCTGAATTTTGCTTTTTTAATCTCAAGACAGTTACAAAGATATTTAACTTTTTCCTCAATTTTATCTTTTTGCGGAGATTTAGCCCCTTTGATTCTTAAAAATTCCTTATAAGCCCTTATCGCTTCAATATGATTATTTGTTATTTCAAAAATTTGCCCCAAATTAAAATAAATATCAGGGTCATCAGGATTAAAACGGATTACTCTCCTTAATTCCACGATCGCTTCCTGATATCTTTTCATCTCAAACAAGGCAAGTCCTAAATTATGCTTATATTCAGGGTTGTAAATGTCTAAAGAGCCTGCTTTTCTGTAATAAAAAACAGCCGCCTCCAGATCGCTTTTAGCTTGATAAGTAAGTCCAAGTTCATTCATAAGAACGGCATTATCCGGTTTAAGCGCAGATGCTTGTTTAATATTAGTTATTGCGTTCTCAAGATTCCCAAGTTCTCTGTAAACCAGCCCTTTTTGATAATAAGCGTCAGGGATATTCCTGTTATAACTTAAAGCTTTGTCAAAATAATCAATCGCTTCCTGGCTTTCCTGAAGTTTTAGATGATACATTCCAAGCCCATAATACGCCTCGCCGAATTTATCATTAGTTTTTATTGAAAGTTCAAAATAATATTTAGCTTTTTCAAAGTCCTGTTTTTCTAAAAAAAGCGTTCCAACCGTATAACAAGCGTCAATTAAAGAAGGATCAAGGCTTATGGTTCTTTCAAAAACCGCAATGGCTTTATCTTTTGAACCCATCGCCTTATATGCGGAAGCAAGGTTATAGGATGTTATCGCATCATTAGGGTTAATTTTAAGGGATTCATTAAAATTAAAAACAGCTTCTTTAAACTTTTCTTCACTCGCATAAATTGAACCCAGAGTTGAATATGCCTGAGCATGTGAAGGATTAAGCTCAATAGTTTTTAATAATTCATTTTTAGCCGGTTCATAATCATTATTTTTATAGTAAATATAGCCTAAAGCGTATCTTATTTCCGAATCATTCGGATTAATGTCAGCCGCAAGCTTAAATTCGCTGAGAGCCTCCTCCGTCCAGCCCAGATACCCGTAAGCCAGACCTAAATTACTGTATGCGCTGATGTTTTTGGGTTCAAACATAATTACATATTTAAATTCAGGAATTGCTTTTTCGTAATTTTCTTCTTCAACATAAGTCATGCCAAGGTAATAATGAACTTTTACGCTGTCAAAGTTTATTTCCAGAGCTTTTTCAAAATATTCTTCCGCTTTTTGAAAGTCTTGATTATTTAAATAGATAATTCCAATGTTTAAATACGCTTCAAAATTATTTGGATTCAGCGTTGTTGCTTTCAGATAATTTTCAATCGCTTGTTCAATATTACCTGTTTTTTCAAAATTTAAACCTTGAAGATAATATCCTTTATCAAAATCAGGATTTTTGCGGATAAGTTCTTCTGTAGATATCGTCGATTTTTGATAATCATTATTTGCCATATAAAGCAGTATAAGATTATAAGCCACATCCGCATCATTATTTGTGGCTGTATAGGCTTTTTCCATATATTCAACAGCTTTATTAAGCTTTTTAGTAAGCTCATAAGCCTTTGATATCCCTACTAAAGCCAGTATATAATCAGGTTTGGAATTAAGAGCGCTTTGATAAAAAGTTATTGCTTTTTCAAGATCACTAAGGCAAAAGAAAGAATCTGCAAGCTTTTCCAGTGTTTCATAATTTTGCGGTTTTATTGCAAGCGCTTTTTTATAATTTTCTATAGCGTTTTTAAAGTCTTTTTTAAGTTTAAATTCATCCGCTATATCAATCAAGTTTTGAAAATCAGACACAATCAACCTCTTATTTAAATAAACCTGCATTATAATTTTATAATATTTTTTATTATAATGCATAATTAAGAAATATTATAAAATTTTTTGCTTGTTCTTTAAAAAAGATAATTGATATAGTGTTCTGAAAAAATAATCATTACTTAGCCCGGCTTTTCTTTCTTTAAATAAAATTTGCCAGAATATTGTTGCTTAAAAGCATTCCCTGCTTTGTAAATTTAAGTCTGTTTCCGCTAAATTTCATCATTCCGTTTGAAATGCTGTCATTTATGATTTTTTTATAATTTTCATATAAATCAAAGGAATAATTTTGCTTAAATTCGACAATATTTATGCCTTTTCTCAATCTCAAACCCAGAAATATAGCTTCCTCAACGATTTCTTTAGCGGAAAGCTTATTTTGCTTCGCCTTTTCTAAAGGATCGCATATATAATCATCAAGATTGTATTTATTAGAATATCTTACAGAATTAATATATCCATGAGCCGCTAATCCGAATCCAAAATACTCTTCATTATTCCAATAAGCCGTATTATGTTGTGATTCAAAGCTTTTTTGGGAAAAATTGCTTATTTCATAATGATTAAAGCCATTGTTTTCGAGTAATTCAACTGTTTTAAGATACATTTTAACGGTTTCATCTTCATCAGGCAGGTTTTGAGGCGGATTAGAATGAAATTGCGTACCTTCTTCGATTTTTAATCCGTAAGCGGAAATATGATTTATTTCAAGCTTAATTGCCTGATGAAGTGTTTTTTGCCACCCTAAAAATGTTTGTTGCGGTAATCCATATATCAAATCAATATTTATATTTTTAAACCCGGCATTTTGAGCGTCTTTAACAACTTTTATAGCGTCATAAGAATTGTGCGGTCTGTTTATGATCTTTAAAATATCGTCGTCAAAGCTCTGAACACCAATACTTAGCCTATTAAATCCGATTTTTTTCAGGTTTTCAAGATATTCAAAAGAAACGCCTCCAGGGTTCATTTCAATTGTTATTTCAGGATTTTCACAGAAGCTTATGTTTGATAAAAGCTTTTCATAGTAATTTACGTCAATTAAAGAAGGGGTTCCTCCGCCAATATATACTGTTTGGAATTTTTTATCCTTATAGTCCTTTAAGTAAAAAGAAATTTCTTTTTCAAGAGCTGTAAAATAAGCATCAATACTGCAAATTTTCCCTGCAAAAGAAACAAAATCACAGTAATGACATTTGCTTTTACAAAAAGGAATATGAATATAAATGCTGTTTAAAGGTCTTTTTATTCCCATTTTCTGCTTTTTAAGACTACCGGCTGATATGCCAATTTTGCGGTATATTTTCTGTCCGCATTTATATTTTCTTTCAAACTTTTAAATTCTTCAATAACTTCGTAATCCACTTTCAAAGCTGGTTTATGCGCATTTTCCTTTGTATAGGCAGGTATTACGCTTTTTTCAGTTTTTAAAATTTTTTCTGTTTGTTTGATTTTTTCAAAAATTTTTTTACAACTTCTAATCATTTACTTCCCCCGATATTTTTTTTTAAAACTTTTCCCTATATAATTAAAAAAGATTTAATTCAAAAAATTGCTCAACAATTAAATAAATATTTAAAATAGAATTATGCTTAAAGACATTAAAGAAACGCCTGACGCATTAAAAGCGGCATTAAAAGCTTATTTTGATCAGGAAAAAAACATAAAAAACATAAAAATTCCTGTAAATGAGCAGGAAATCGAAAAAATATACATAACAGCGAGCGGCTCATCTAGAAATGCGGCGAATTTTGCGAAATTTTTTATTGAAAAAACCGCAAATATTCCTGTTATAGTTGATTATGCAGGAGAGTTTGCGCATAGAAGCCCTGTTTTAAATAAAAACGACTTAATAATTTCTTTATCTCAGTCAGGAGAAACCGCTGATGTGCTTGCGGCTCTTAAAAAAGCCCGAACAGCAGGCATTTCTGTTTTTTCCATAACAAATAATGAAACATCTTCTATTCATAAGCTTGCAGACAGCGGCATGCTTATTTTAGCGGGAACAGAAGAAAGCATCCCCGCAACAAAATCCTTTACCTGTCAGCTGATTTGTCTTTATATATTCGGAATTCACCTTGCGGAAAAAAGAAATTCCCTTCCCAAAGAAGAGATACAAGCTATAAAAGAAAAGATTTTTTTGATTCCGGATAAAATTTCACTTGCTATAGAAGAATTTAGCGAAAAAATTAACCCTATAGCGTTGAAAATAAAAGATTTCAACTCATTAATAATTCTTGGAAGAGGACAGAATTGGGCTTTTGCGGAAGAAGCCGCCTTGAAAATTCAGGAAACCTGCTATATTAACGCTTTTGGTTTTCCGACAGGTGAATTTATGCATGGTCATATTGCGGTTCTTGACGAAAAATCCATCGTTTTATCAATACAAACAAGAGCTTTTGATGATTTACAAAGCTATAACCTTGCTCTTAAAAACACACAGGAAATTAAAAAGAAAAGAGCTCCTTTTTTAATAACAATCGGGCATGATTCTTCTGCATATCCGACCCAGTCAGATATTTTTATAGAAATTAAAGACCAGGATGAAATAATAACAGCATTTATATGCGTTATTATCCTGCAATTAATCACTAATAAAACAGCTGAGCTACTTGGAAGAGATGTTATAAGCCCGAGAAGCCTTAATAAAGCCCTTTTAAACGAGTAATGCTATGTCAATCATTGAAAGAACCCGCTAATTAAAGCTTTATTTTCTCAGATCTTTATATTTTAAGGCAAAATGGTTTCAATGCCTGATATATTTACTGTTTTAGCTTTTTCAATAAACGGAGAGGCAAAAATGCCCAGTATAAGTGCCCCTACAACACTTATAAGCATAACAAGCCTTACGGGAAAAGAAATTCTAAAAATATCGGCTGATCTGACTTCTTCATCAGGCATAACATAAATCGCTTTAATGACGCGCATATAATAGAAAATTGCAACCACAGTATTGATTAAAGCGATCACAAGCAACGGCGTGTATTCATAACCCGCTGAAATCACTGCTTTAAATAAGTAAAATTTGCTAAAAAATCCTGCTGTAATTGGAATTCCAGCCAATGAAAGTATGCAAATTACTAATCCAAAAGCAAAATATCTGTGTTTATAAGCCAATCCATTAAGATCATCAATGTTATCTTTGCCTGTTGCAAGCGCAAAGAGTTCTATTCCAGCCCAAACGCCAAAATTCATAAACAAATAGGTTATTAAATAAAAGATTATGGCTGTTATGCCGTCGTTTGTCATTATAGCAAGCCCGAGAAGGATATACCCCGCATGCGCAATTGAACTGTAAGCCAGTAACCGCCTGATATTTTGCTGATCAAGAGCCATTAAATTCCCGACAGTCATGGTTATAACGGCGATTACTCCAAGTGTTATCGCAAATAAAGTTGATTCCACGAAAATTATGTCTACAAACCTTATGAGAGCGGCAAAACCCGCTGTTTTTGACACAACAGATAAATATGCGGCAACAGGAATTGGAGCGCCTTGATAAACATCAGGAGTCCAAGCCTGAAAAGGAACAGCGGAAATTTTAAAGCCAAAACCTGCTAATATCATTAAAAAAGCTATCATTAAAAGTGAATTAAAGTTGTAATTCTGAATAAAAGAAGCTATGAAAGTAAAATTTGTTTCGCCTGTGATTCCATACAAAAATGAAAATCCGTATAACATAATTGCGCTTGCAACAGCGCCGAAAATTAGGTATTTTAAAGCCGCTTCATTGCTTAAAATGTCGGATTTTGTATATCCGCAAAGCGCAAAGCTTGATATACTAAGCGTTTCCAGCCCTATAAACACCGCAACAAGATCATTTGCTCCGCATAATATCATTCCGCCTAAAGTGGCTGTTAACAATAGAAAATAGAATTCCCCAATGCTTTTACCGAAGGATGCAATATAATCTTTGGATAAAAATAAAGTAAAGCCAGTCCCTATAAGGATTATGACTCTGAAAGCGGCTGTGAAATTATTAGAAACAAAACTTTCGTAAAACCCTTGCTGTTCAATAGAAACGCCCATAAGCATCAACGAATACAAGGCGAAAATCACTCCTGCGACACTTGTAAAAAATATCAAATTTTGATGCTCTTTTTTTAAAGAAAAGCTCAAAATTAATGCCAGAAGGGCAAATAGGGTTATAATAAATTCCGGTAAAAACACATTTTTTATATCATTTAAAAGTTCCATTAAAAACTCCCTGTTAGATCAAATTCATAAAACTGCTTATGGTTGGCGCAAATATATTTATCAAACCTGCCGGATAAACGCCAAAAACGACGATTACAAATATCAAAGAGATTAATACGACCATTTCATGAGGCGATGCGTCATGAAATTTTTCCCATTTATCGAACATATTGCCCCAAAAAACTCTATGAAACATCCATAGAATGTAAATAGCGGCGAAAATTATCCCAATAATCGCTATTGCCGTGAGTAAACGGATAGATAAAGGTATGTATTGGTTTAAAATATAGAATCCGTTGAATACATTTGAGGTAAATGCGCCGTAAAATGTTAATGTTTCTGCGGCAAAGCCTATTAAAAGAGGCAATCCCAGACTAGCTAAAGCAATAATCATTGAGAAATACATTATTTTAGGCGCATTTTGCCCTAAACCTCCAAGTTCCGCTATTTCTCTCGTGTGAGTTCTTAAATAAATAACCCCCACAATCATAAAAAGCCCAGCGCTAATTATTCCGTGAGCTACCATTTGAAAAACAGCTCCTGAAACCCCTGCAATATTCATTGCGCCTATTCCTAACAGTACAATTCCCATATGACTCACGCTGCTGTAAGCGACAAGTTTTTTCAAATCTTTTTGAGCGATGGCAATTAAAGCGGCATAGATTATGTTTATAACGGCAAATATAACGATTAAAGGCGATAATATTTTTAATATTTCAGGCATCATCTGTAAATTCATTCGTATCATTCCATAACCGCCCATTTTTAAAAGCATTCCTGCAAGCAACATACTCACAGGCGTAGGCGCATCAACGTGAGCATCAGGCAACCAAGTATGAAAAGGCACTACAGGCAGCTTTACAGCAAACGCAATAAAAAATCCCAGAAAAGTGAGTATTCCAAATAACGTCGGATATGTAAAAGCCTTCATATATGTGTATGTATTAAGATCAAATGTCCAAATACCTGTCTGTATGTAGTTATAATAAACAACTGCTAGTATAGAAGCAAGCATAAATATGCTTCCGGTGAATGTATAAAGTACAAATTTCATCGCCGAGTACTCTTTTTTTCCTGTTCCCCATACGGAAATCAGGAAATACATAGGTATAAGCTCGATTTCCCAGAAAAGAATAAATAGGAATAGGTCTTTTGCCGTAAAGACGCCTAAAATTGCGGTCTGCAAAACAAAAATCATTGAATAGTAAAATTTATGCCGTTTCGTAATACTAAATTTACTTGCTATAAGCCCAAGCAACACAAGAAATGTCGTTAAAACCACTAATATTATTGAAATTCCATCAACTGCAAGAGAAAAATTAACTCCCAGAGGTTCAATCCAAGGCGAACCATCCGGAAAAGTTAAAGTTTCAGTAAATTGAAACCCCTTTTCCGTTGGATTAAAAAAAGCAAGAAATAGAAGCGAATAAACAAAAATAAATCCGGCAAAACCTTTGGCAAATCTTCTTATTTTAACCTCGTTCTGCGGAAACCACGGACCATATATAATTAAAGCACCGGCTAACGGTAAAAATATTAATAATGTCAAAGATAAAAAACTCATTATTTCCCTCTAAATCAATAATAACTGAAGTAAAACAAATATTAAAACAAGACCAATGAGGCCTGCAAACATTATAGCAAGATATGTCTGGATTTGACCTGTTTGAAACTGCCTTAAAACCCAACCTTCAAAGCGTATCTTAGTGGCAGTAAGATTTACCAGCCCATCAATTATATATTTATCAAACCTGCTTATAAAATTGCAAATAGGTAGAAAAACTTTATCAATAAAGGCGTAATAGAATTTATCTATGTACCATAAGTTCGTAGTAAGGGCATATATAGGTTTTGCTGACTTAATAACATTATCAGCAGTGATTTTTACAGACTCTCTTTTCTCTTTAAACCCGTCCCAAAAGAAAAAAGCCGCAGTTAAAACGCCGGAAAGAGCAATTAGAATTGAAATAACAGGTAATAACAGGTTTTCATTATGTTCCAGATGAATAAATGATTCTTTACCGGCAATTATGTATTTATCAAAGGATGGCAAGAAAAATTTGCCGCTTAACATTATACCCAGTAAAGCAGACGGAATAGCAAGCAGTATTAATGGAACAGTCATAACTTTAGGAGAATTATGAGGATGTGTATGCCCTTTATATTGTCCTTCAAAGGTTAAAAAATATGTTCTAAACATATAGAATGCGGTCATAAATGCGACGATAAGCCCTAAAGACAGTAAAGAAACGTTATTTCCCGCATACAGTCCTGAAAAAATTTCCTCTTTTGACCAGAACCCGCTAAGTAAAATTCCTGAAATTGCAAGGCATCCAATGAGATAAGTATATGCAACAACCGGCATATGCTTCCTTAAACCGCCCATAAATCGCATGTCCTGCTGGTCATTAAGTCCATGTATGACTGTGCCGGAACAGAGAAAGAGCATAGCTTTGAAATAAGCGTGTGTTACCAGGTGAAACAGCCCTGCGGCAAATGCTCCCGCCCCCATTGCCATTACCATAAATCCAAGTTGGCTACAAGTAGAATAAGCAAGGGTCTTTTTGAGATCATATTGGGTTAATGCTATTGTAGCAGTGATAAATGCGGTAATTCCGCCAATCCATGCTATTGTTGTCATTACACATGAAGAAGCTTCAAAGACAGGATACGCCCTGGCGATAAGGAAAACACCTGCGGCTACCATTGTTGCGGCGTGAATTAATGCGCTGATAGGCGTAGGACCTTCCATCGCATCAGGAAGCCAGGTGTGAAGCGGGAATTGCGCGCTTTTTGCCATTGGACCCAAAAATATCGCTGTTGCTATCAAAAAATAAACAATCGGTCCTGCCGATGTAAGAACATATTCGGCGGCAGGTTGCAATGAAGTAAAGCTTAAATAGACATCGCCGCTAGCCGCCCACCAGTTAAGAGAGAAGAATAGAAAGGAAATAATGCCTATCAATAATCCACAATCCCCTATTCGATTAATTATAAACGCCTTTGTTGCCGCATGAGCGGCTGAGGGTCTTCTATACCAGAAGCCAATAAGCAAATAACTTGATAAGCCTACAAGTTCCCAGAAAATATAAATCTGAAAAAGGTTGCTACTTAAAACAAGACCAAGCATAGAGAAGTTAAAAAGGTTTAAATAAGAAAAAAATCGGTGATAGCCTTCATCTTTATTCATATAACCGTGCGAATAAATTTGTATCAGTAAACTTACGCTGGTTACAACCAGAAGCATAACAGCAGCAAGGTTATCCAGAAGCCAACCGAACGATAACTGTATATTTCCTGCATTTATCCAGGCAATATTTTTTGTAAAAGGTTCTTCAGCGCCTAAAGTCCATAAAAAAATAAATAAAGCCCATAGAAACCCAATAAATGTGCTTGCGCAGGTAAGCCATACCGTTATTTTTTTGTTGTCATATACCCCAAGATTTTGCCCAAAGATAATAATTAAGAATGTCCACAGCGGTAACGCAGCAATAATTCCCGCATTTTCTATAAAAAATTCCAGAAACTGGTCCATTTTACTTTCTACTCCTTAATTCTTACCCGTTTAGTTCTTTATATGTTTCTGTATCAACAGAAGGCTTATTTCTATACAGTGCAAGCAGAAGAGCAAGTCCCAATGCGGCTTCCGCAGCAGCTACAGCCATTATAAATATTGCAAAAACCTGTCCTTTAAGATCGCACAAGTCCGTATAATTTGCAAATGCAACAAAATTAACATTAACTGAGCTTAAAATAATCTCTATAGACATCAATACCCTGATTATGTTTCTGCTAATAATCAATCCCAGTATGCCTATACAAAACAGAACAAGGCTTAAAAGCAAATAATGCGTAAGTCCTACATTAAAAAATTGTATTAAAACTTCTTCAACACTCATTTACATACCGCTCCACTTTTATTATAATTCTTCAAGTTTTTTTTCAACTTCTTCTAATTGTTCCCTGGTTATCTCGTTATTGTCTTTTATTTCTCTTCTTTTCCTGAATGCGCCAAGGTTTAGACCATAAATAATAACAAATAGCGCTGATATTATTTTTAGCAAGTTATAAGTTTCCGTTGTGGGTATGAAAAAAAGTACAATTAATAAAAAACAAACGTATATAAACGGGTTTTTAAGTTCCGATAAAATGTTACATTTTTTACATTTACTTGAATTATTATTCAAAATTTTCCTCCCCTATCTGAGTTGTAGGATTAATTAATTTTTCTTTACTTTTGCCTGCAATAACAACAGCGCCTGTTATAGCCGCAAGTAATAATAATGATAGAATTTCAAACGGCAAAATATAATCTGTAAGCAATGCCTCACCAATTACAGAGGTTGTGCCTTCAGTTTTGAGCTTTTCAATAAACGCTGACGAGGGCTGTTTAACTGCAAATATACCTGAGTCTTGACTTAACGCTGATAAATTATTTGTTACCGCTGTAATAATAAGTAAAAATAACAACCCGACTGACGCAAACGCAATTAATGAACGGAATTTTATAGCTATCCACAGCTTTTGATCTTCTTTTGTTGCGGTTAACATTATTGCAAAAATCAAAACAATTGTTATTCCTACCGCATATATAATAATTTGAGATATGGCAACAAAATCAGCGTTTAAAAGTACAAAAATCCCTGCTATTGAAAGAAATGCAACGATCATTGATACCGCAGAATAAACTATTCGTGGGATAAAAACGACTCCAAGAGCCGCAATTATTAATATAAATGCAATTATATAAAAAAATGAAGAATAAATTATATCCTGTGTTTCCATTTTAAATTACTTAACTTCCTTTTCTTTCTTATCTCTCAGCCGTTGAGATTTTTCAGGATCAAGCGTCAGAGCCTTTTTATCGAATACCAGACTCTCTCTTGAGTAGTCGGCAAGCTCAAATTCATCAGTTGAAACTATAGCGTTTTTAGGACAAATTTCTGTGCAGTTACCGCAAAATATACAACGTCCAATGTCAATTGTAAACTGTTCTACAACTATTTTTTTTGTTTCAGGGTCTTTAGAAGTTTCGATTTGAATCAAATCAACGCAGGGGCATACTTTTACACACGATTTACAGCCAATACAGGCGTCTGTGCCATCACTATTAGTTAATAAAGCCAATCTACCCCTAAATCTTGGAGGTAAATCCGGTTTTTTTTCAGGATATTCAAGAGTTATAGACGGTCGAAAAAAATGCTTCATAATTGTAGCCATACCTCTGGCTATTTCAATAATTCCGCTTATTGTCTTATTTACAGCGTTTTTCATTAGTTAGTATCCTTGAATTGCCAATTTTATTATAGATGTCAAAATAAGATTTATAAAAGCCAACGGCAGAAGGAATTTCCAGCTAAACCCCATTAACTGATCCGCTCTTAATCTCGGTAAAGTCCCTCTAATCCAGATTATAAGAAATAATAAAGTATAAGTCTTGGCTACCAGCCAGAATCCTTGCTCTAAATGAATTAAAATATCCATTATAGCCTGATTTTTTATAATATTATCCAACAGAATAATTGATAAATAGTCATTAAACGGAGGTAAATAACCTCCAAGAAACAGCGTTGAAATTAAAACAGACATTATAAACAGTGCAGCATACTCTGCAAGAAAAAACAGAGCAAATTTCATTCCTGAATACTCGGTATTGTAACCGCTTACAAGTTCACTTTCGGCTTCAGGCAAGTCAAACGGCACTCTGTTAACTTCTGCTATTGAACAAATAAACAATACAATAAACCCTATAAATGCTGGAAATATGTTCCAGGAAAACAATCCGCCTGATTGAGCAGTTACTATTTCTTTTAAATTCAAGCTTCCTGCAATTACAGCAATACTTAAAACAGCAATTACCAAAGGAATTTCATAACTAATTGCCTGAGCCGCTGACCTCATGCCGCCTAGCAATGAATATTTATTATTGCTTGACCATCCTGCCAACACAATGCCCACTGTTGTAAGCGAAGAGAGTGCAAAAACGAGAAATAGACCAACAGCTATATTTATAGCAATTAAATGTTCTGTAAAAGGCATTAATCCGTAAATTATCATTACCGGAGCAAACGCAATTACCGGCGCTATGGTGAAAAGCAATTTATTCGTTTCTTCAGACATAATATCTTCTTTAAAAAGTAACTTTATAGCGTCCGCAAATGTCTGTAAAAATCCATTTGGACCTACTCGATTAGGTCCTTTTCTTACAGTAAGCCAAGCAAGAAACTTTCTTTCCATAAGAACCAAAAATATTACGACAAAAACCATTAATGCCGCAATACATGCAAATGGAATTACAGCCCATGTTAGTTGAGCTATAATCTCTGGCAGTCTTAATATATTTAAAATTTTTGCGTATAAATCATACATTATTTAAAAAAATCTCCGTTTTTATCTGTCAACTTCAGGAAGCACAACGTCAAGGCTTCCAAAAATGGGCATTAAGTCAGAATAGGGGCTATTTTTTATAAGTTCAGGCAAAATCTGTACCGCTGAAAAGGATGGGGTTCTCCATTTGATTCTATAAGGCTTAGCTGTTCCATCACTTACAAGATAGCAAGCTATTATGCCTCTTGCTGATTCAATCATTGCTGTAGCCTCGCCTATTGGGAGTTTGAATGTCATAGGATTGATTTTTTTCTCTGCTAATTTGGAATCAAAACCGCAATATTCGCATTCTTCCCTGTTACAATTGCAATTTACCTTTTTTACTTTTAATTTTTCAGGTGTACCGCCAGGAATCTGCTTGAGAGCCTGCTCAACTATTTTTAAACTTTCTCTCATTTCCTGAACTCTGACGATATATCTGGCATAGCTATCGCCTGACTGGGCCAGGCAGGTTTTAAAATCTGTTTCATTATAAACAGAATATGTGTTTGACTTTCTTAAATCCAGGTTTACACCGGATGCTCTTATGTTAGGTCCTGTTATTCCATAATTTAAGCCTAATTCTTTGGACAAAATGCCTGTCTTTTGAGTTCTTTCAAGGACAATAGGATTTTTTGTAATTATAGCCTCGTATTCATCAAAAAGTTTTGGCATTTCTTTACATAAATCAATCGCTTTAGCGATCCAACCTTCCGGAAAATCTTTCTTTACGCCGCCATAAGTATAAAAATTGTACATCATTCGTTGTCCTGTAAGTTCTTCAAACAATGTAATTATTTTCTCTCTTTCTCTAAATACATAAAATAGCGGCGATGTAGCGCCAAGATCAAGAAGGAATGAGCCTAGCCATAATAAATGCGATGCAATTCTGTTGAATTCCATAGTTATCAGCCTGATATATTCCGCTCTTTTAGGAACTTTTATTTCTCCGATTGACTCTGCCGCATAACATAAAGCCGCTTGATAAAAGAATCCTGAAAGATAATCCACCCTGTCAACCATTGGTAAATATTGGAAATATGTTCTGCTTTCGGCTAATTTTTCTTTGCCCCTGTGTAAATACCCGATCACAGGTTTTGTATCCTTTATTATTTCGCCTTCTAAGGTTAATATAAGTCTTAAAACACCATGCGTACTTGGATGTTGAGGTCCAACATTTATTAACATATCTTTTTTAATGGAGTTTTCTATCAATTTATTCATTATCTTTGGTTCCAGCTAAGTCTTTCATCATTATTAACATAATTTTTTCTTAACGGATAACCTTTCCAGTCAGTTGGAAGCAGAATTCGCGTTAATTCAGGGTGATTTGAAAATTTAATTCCAAAAAGATCATAAGTTTCACGCTCATGCCAATTTGCGGCTGAGTATACAGGGCTTATAGACTCAATTTCAGGAGTATTTTTATTTAAAATAACCTTTAAAATAAGTTTTTTATTGAAAATTGTCGAGTATAAGTGATAAATTACTTCAAAATGTTCAAGTTTATCCACGCCACATAAAGAAATAAGCATATTAAACTGTGTATCTTTGTTCATTTTAAGATAAGTAGCCGTTTCAAAAAGCTTTTCTGCTTTAACTTCAATAACTTCAGTATTATCAGAAGTTTTATCAAGCCGTTTTATCTCATATTTTTCGTCTATAGCCAGATTATTAATATTAGACACAATTTACCTCAGCTTTTTTATAGTCTTTATCATAACCTATTGTTTGAACACCCCAGTGAATAACCTCGAAATCAGGATTAGGCAATAAAATTTCGCAATCTCTGTCTTCAGATAAAATTACTCGTGGCTTATGAGCTTCCAAATATTGTTTTCTTTCAAGTAAAGATTCGGTTTTCATCTTTTTTTGAAGCTTTATTATAGCATCAAGAAGAGCTTCAGGACGTGGAGGACATCCAGGCAGGTACACATCAACAGGAATAAGCCTGTCAACGCCCCTAACTACTGAATATGAATCGTTTTCATACATTCCGCCGGTAATGCAGCATGCTCCCATTGCGATTACATATTTAGGTTCAGGCATTTGTTCATAAAGCTGCACTAAGGCTGGAGCCATTTTATGCGTAATTGTTCCCGCTGTAATAATTAAATCCGCCTGTCTTGGAGATGCTCTAAAAACTTCAGCACCGAATCTGGCTATGTCATAACTTGCGGCGCTTGCTGATATCATCTCTATGCCGCAGCAGGATGTCGCAAAGGTAAGAGGCCACAGTGAATTTGATCTTGCCCAGTTGTATACTATGTCTATTGCTGTAAAAATTATTTTCATGAACGTTTAATTCTCCTACTGCCACTTGAGAGCGTCTTTTTTCCACGCGTAAATAAGCCCTATAACAAGGATTGCTATAAAAATCAGAGCTTCTATAAGCGCAAATAGACCTAATTTATCATATACCACTGCCCATGGAAACAAAAATACCGCTTCAATGTCAAATATAAGAAATAAAAGCGCGTAAAGATAATATTTTGCGTCATATTGAATTCTTGAATCTCCAAAAAGTTTCATTCCACATTCATAAGTCTTCTGTTTAAGTTTGTTAGGGGCTTTTGGCTGAACAAGCCAGCTCATTATCAATGCCGCAAAAGCAAATGCAACTGAAAACCCTATAAACGCCGCTAATATTCCATACCCTTGTATATACAAAATTTTTCCCTTATCTGTCTTACCATTAAAAATTTATCTCAAAAATATTTTTATATCAATTAAAATGCTTTTCAAAAAGCGAAAATTTATGAAAAATTTTCAAATTGTCATATATTATAGCTGATACTAAGTCTGAAGTTGCAATCAATGCTTACCGTTTCTTCATTTTCTTTTCTTTTTGCGTTCAAAAAGAAAAGAAAACGAAGCAAAAGAAAAGAAAAACTAACAAGACAAACTGCCATATCGGTCAGGGACAAGCCCCCGAACCCCCTTGTATTCAAATGCTCACTTTTTGTTTTTTCTTCGCTTTTTACATAAAAATATTATCGGTCATAATTTGCATAAAATTAACTTAACAAGCCACGAGGAGCAGTATAGTTATTTAAGTTGAAAACAATAACAAATAGCGTCAAAAAGGGTATCAAAAATTTTTAAAGCGG
>Ga0116155_10000781_pt1 | contig 24463 bp, 17 predicted proteins | sample AD_UKC032_MetaG_FD_89890 | JGI IMG/M metagenome (GOLD analysis project Ga0116155, IMG submission 89890) | Active sludge microbial communities of municipal wastewater-treating anaerobic digesters from USA - AD_UKC032_MetaG | ecosystem: Engineered > Bioreactor > Anaerobic > Digestate | place: USA...
CGAGAGTACGTTCCGCAGAACTCTCTGATGACATCCTCATGTGCAACGAGGAACAGGTCGTCTTCGAAATGCATCTGGGTTACGAATGGGAGCTTTTCCCTTATTTCTCGCAGTTCTCCGATCAGATGGGGGAGGCTGCGTCGCCGGTAAAGTGCGGCGCTCCCGTACAGCTTCTTGAGCATGTCATTACAGCAGTATGCGCAGCTGAACGGACAGCCGCGTGACGCTAACGTTAAGTAAATATTCGAAAGATGTTTTTTGAGCGACTGCAGAGTGAATGTGCTGATCCGGTCGTTGTCGAACAGCAGCTGTTCATCATACGTGTAATCGGGATAGGGAAGTGAGTCCAGGTCTTTGATGAGCGGGCGTACGTCGTTGCGAATGATCCGGCCTTTTTTGCGGAACCAAAAACCTCTGGTCGTGAAGACATCCTCCCCGCGCTGTATCTTTTGCACGAGCTCCCGAAACGATTCCTCTCCTTCGCCGATGCAGATCGCGTCGACGTGCTCGAGTGACTGTTCGGGTGCGGCGGTCGGATGGATCCCTCCCCAAACGACAAAACAACCGGTCCGCGCCCTGATCGCCCGGGTAAGCTGGGCGACGCGGGTGAACTGGTTTGACATCAGCGAGATGCCCACGATGTCGGAGTCTTTGACCAGCGCCACGATGTCGTTCAGGTTGTTCTCGCTGAATACGTGATGGAAATCCTGCGGCAGAAAGAGCATCTGGACCGGTATGCCCTCTTGCTTGAGGACGGAAGAAATTATCCGCGGCCCAACCGAATAGATTTCTAGATAGGGGGAAATAAGCGTAACCTTCATACTGCGCCTTTGTGCGTTCGCTTGAGAATGCATAGAGCGTTGTACGTGATAAGGAGAATGGCGGTTATCATTGCGATGTATATCCAGAGCTCAAATCTGTATTGCGGGCCGTATTGAACGATTATGGTAGCGGGTCCTTTTTTGTCCACCCACCACCCGTTTGCAAATCCGTTTATGGCATAATGTCGCTTGAGTGGCGTCCACCGCTTTCCGTTCAGGAATTCGTCGAGGAAGACCCTTTTTTGCACTGCAGAGCTTGGCGTCGTTTCAGCCGGTGCGAGGAAGGCCGTCCATTCGCTGCAGAACGTCTGGTTCAGGATCAGCCAGAACGGCTTGTCTGATGATGCATGCACGACGTATTTCGTCGGATTGATCTTCTCGAAATTGATGAGCGGTTGTCTTTCAGTTAATCCAGGAGCGGTTGCGGTATCGCCGGGTTCGGCGAACGATCCGGCCATTGCGGCCTTGTCGAAAGGATTCAGCTGAAAATCGAGGAAGAGCAGCGGTGCTCGCGCCGTCATATGCGCATCCATGTCAGATGGGTTGACGGTCACCGGCTCTACGGTCACTCTGTTCGCAGCATAGATCGTCGGGAGAGGATCCATGATCTGATACACATCCAGCTTCCCGAAAGTCCGGAATAGGCGCAGCCCGGCGTCATGCTGAAACTTTGAGCGCAGTTCGTCATGTGATAGGGCCTTCGGCCAAGTAAAACGCCAGTCTACGTCTCGTTGATGGAGGATGTATTTGACTCCGATGAGCCTGATGGTTTCCGACGGCAGTTCGGCGGTCGCGCCTTTCTGGTACATATTGAAGGTATCGCTGACCCAGCGCTGGAAAGGGGTATGCGGAAAATCTTCATAATAGATCAGGGGTGTCGGGAACAGATTCTTAACGGGGGAACACTCTGCGTTGTATCCGGATTCCCAATTATACGGGGACCTGCCGTACCCGGTTTTCGGGAGCGGGAAGACGAGTGCATCGGGGTCATTTGCCCGGAACCAGCCGCTCGCGTCATGCCAGTAGTCCGGGATCTTCACATGCAATGAGCGTGTCTCGCCGTTGTACTGGTCCCATATCGACTGGCCGGTGAGCGAGGGGAAACCCAGCGTGAGGATGCAGGCTCCTATGACGATAGGGAGCGTTGCAGGCAACGTGCGTATGAATGGTTCGTACGCTTTGTTCCTGATTGCCTCTGTGTGCTGCACGATGAGATTTCGTATCTGTTTGAGAAAGTAATGGACCGACACGGGTAAAAGGATCGCGTATGCGAAGATGACCATTGGGATGAATTTCGCGAACGGTTCACGGAATATCCAGAACCCCGGGACATGCTTCCATGCGATCTTGTATAAAAATCCGAAGGCGCCGTTCGAACCCTTGATCATAAACAGGCCGGCAATCGCCAGGATCGCCGGGAAGATGCTCGCCCGTGGCGCAACGAGGATCGCGGAAAAAATGACGAATAGGAGCAGGAATTCGATAGAAAGGAACAGGGCTGAGTCATACACCAAGTAATGCGGGAAATACGGGTTGTCGCGATGTCCTGCTCTCCATGCCCATGAGCCGATAAGGCGGAACCCGTCGGCGAGCGACGTTGCGTTCAAGACCTCCCATGCGCCCTGCGCTTTTGCGACGTTGCCGCTCAGGTTGACCATTTTTACGAAGGCGGTGCTGATCCACCAGAAGTTGAGCAGGAAATAGAGCGCAGCGCAAAGCGCGATGAACTGGCTGGCCGCCCCGATGCCGCCCCGCCGGGTCGCGAGATAGTAAGCGGTATATATTCCAAGGGTGCAGATAAGGACGAATAGATGGGTGATGTTGAGGCTCGAGCTTGCGAACAGAAGCGATGACAGTCCGAATAACGATGCGTACCGGAAACGAGTGCGGAAATGAGTGCATGCAATGCCTTGCATATATAGCCCCATGACCAGCGGAGTGAACATGTATATTGGAGCGAGGTTGTATTGAACGAGCAGCGGCGTGTTGGCGACATGGGGGTTTATCATGTAAAAAAGTGCGCCGAGCAGTCTGGCGGGCGCTGCGTCCTTCTCGGGCAGGATGATAGAGAGGAGATAATACATAGACAGGCCCGAAAAGAAGAAGGTTGTGCAGGCCCATAACTGTTCCACTATATTCGCGGGAACGCCGCATTTCTCGAAACATCCCCAGAAGAGACCGTAGGGCAGCAGGAAATGGGGTTGAAAATTGTGCCGGCCAATCAAGAGTTGCTCGTCCCACGTGTACGGCAGGAATTTCAGGTAATTCCCCAGGTCTATGAACGCGGCGACGTCTCCGCCGGCGATCAGGTGGCCCTTCTTGAACCACAGGAGCGGGATCAGCGAAACGATAATGATGAATACGACAGATCTGAGTTTACGCATGGCAATTCTTTTTTGAGGCTGAGATCTCTCTATACAGCAACAATCCGACGCTTGCGCACAGCAGGATAAACGCGACGTCCGCGAAGAATCTGGCAAGGAAATCGAACTGCAGGAACAGCGACACCAGCGCTCCCAGCAGGAAGTACATGCTGAATAGCATTGCCGTCTTGAAGAGCTCCAGTTTTCGCAACAGGCGCCAGCACGGGTACGTCATCAGGAGGTACGGGGAAACGAGGCAGATCGCGTAGTAGTTCGGCATGAGGACGATCATGTAAGGAGAAAACAGCGTGACGGCCGTGACGCCTGCGAAGAACAGCACCACCGGCGTGACCGCAGCGATCGACAGAACTAGCGATACGCGGGGTGTCGCTTCCAGCTTTTTTATGAAAACGGCAAGGCATCCGATGATCGCCGCGAAAATAAGCAGGCCGGACGCGATGACCGCGGCGATCCTTACGGGAGAATAGCTCCGGGCGCTTGCGTGCGCGAAGTCGTCGGCGAGCAGATACATCCCGGTTATCGGTTTAGAGATGAAGTTGCGTATCGTGACGAAACTTTCGGGGGGTATCTCTGTCGTCTTCTCGAACGAGACAGCAATCCGGATGCCGCCCGATGCCGTTGCGCCGGCAGATATCATGTATTTCGCCGTCTTGATGTCTTTGCGGTCGATGCTCCAGGAGGTTTTGACGTCTCTCTTCGTCTTGATCGATCCCGGCGTCAGCTCAACGTCATTGCAGGTGATACGCGGGCCGAGGTCCTCTTTGTCGATATAGTAGGACAGCTTCAATAGATGCGTCCCCACCTCGGGGAGCTTGCACGAGATCCGCGTGCCTGATTCTTCAAGCTTGAACGTCTTGTCGAACGGGACAAAGTGCTCTTTGATAAAGAATAGGGAAAAAGAAATGTAACAAACTGCATAAAAAGCAGTTAGTAGTATAGTGCCTGTCGATAATATATAGTCGCCGGAGCGCTTCATAAGAACCCCAAAAATAAAGCCGTAAGTGTATCGAATAGCCGTGGCAAAGTCATTAAAAACCTGAGCTAGTGTAGCGGGTGGCAGGGCGGCATGTGTCCCGCATCGTTCGGTGCGCTCCTGCGGCGCACCTCACTCAGCGAACATGTCTGCGCTCCGGCCTGCGGCCGGAGTCCAAGCCGGAGACATGTTGAATGTGCGGAACTCACGCCGCCCTGTCACCCGCTGTTGTGATTGCGTATTCAAGAAGAAGCGCCATGTTTAGCAGGCAGGTGGGGAGTGTTCGTGGCAGCACGTTGACGCTTCGAGCGGGCAGGGGATCCCGCCGCCGTTGGCGGCGGGATGAACGAGAAGCGTCGCCGAGCGGGATTTCCCTCGCCGGGGGAAATCCCGCGATGCTGACACGAATGCTCCCCACATGCCTGCATGATAAGATGCCGCCTTGCTGCTTAGCACGAGTCATTTTGTTTGAACTTCGTCTCGGTATATGGTACAAAGTACGGCAAATTACAGGGAAGGCGGCACGTTATGTTGAAGTATATTCCAAAGATACTGCTCGTTTCGGCTTTTTTCGGGTTCCTTTTTTCGCTCCTGTTCCATCTGCTCGTGATCCCAAATTTCGAGGAGTTCGACGTGGTCCGTAACCTCCAGCAGGGGAAAGGGGCGGTCTCTTTCAACATGCCGGAGAAGGTTGACCAGTATTACCTCAAGTTCAGCACGACCGACGCCTTCAAGCCGGAAGAGGTTCAGATATATATAAATGACGTGCTCGTCCCCGGTCTTGAATACGACACTGATCCCGGGGTCCTGAATTTCAAAGGCCTGGTGCCCGTCGAGATGGTCCGGCCGGGGACGAACTGGGTGAAGGTATTGAAAAAAGGGACCGAGGAGCATTCGCTGTCCGTCGACCGCGTGACGCTCAAGAACAGCAGGAAGAAAGGCGTCCAGGATAACCTGTTCATCATGTTCAAGGCCTCGCCCCGCATCGTGAAAGACATACGGCTCCTCCTCGGGATGAGCCTCTACGGATGGCTGTTCGCCACGGTCCTCCTGTCGCTCACCATGCTGCTCTGCGTCAAGCTCATATCGTTCGGCAGATCGGCTGATCCCTCGCGTCTTGTCAGGATCGACGCGACGACCTATATAGCTCCGCTCGCGGTGCTTGCGGGGCTGTTCATTAGCTCGTTGTTCTCGAAATATTATCTGATCATCAACTCGGAATTCTTCTGGTTCAGCGCCGTTTTCTTCGCTCTGCTGTCGAAGATCGTCATCTACCTGTCGACCGCGTTCCGCAGGGAATTCGCTCAGGGTTTTGTCCTGACGATGAAGAAGGCGATAAAGAACCCGGTTAACACGATTATCGTTATAGGCCTGATCCTGATCATGCTGATCCCGCTGCCCGGGCTCATCTATCCCTATTTCCCGATACGCGACGTTGCGCTCGTCGCAGAGCATGACGCCGAAATATTCGCCAACATCGCCTATGTCCTCCTGCTTGTCGGCGCGGTCTGCAAATTCATCCAGGATTACCGGCGCATGAGAAAAGAACAGAAGCAGGGCGCGGCCCAGGGCGCGAAGTGACGCCGTGCGCAGCGCGCGGATGACCGCGACGGAAGATAGTTGATGAACCTCCCCAGCGTCTCTATCGTTACGCCGACATTCAATTCAGGTCGCGTCCTGGCGTTATGCCTGGAGTCGATCCGCGCACAGGATTATCCCAAAGAGCTTATCGAAGTCATCGTCGCCGACGCCGGTTCGACCGACGAGACCCTCGCGATCGCACGCAGATATAACACGAAGATCGTGCCGAACCCCCTCAAGACCGGCGAGGCGGGGAAGGCCGCCGGCTACAAGCACGCCTCAAACGAGATCGTCGCCTTCGTCGACTCCGACAACGTCCTCCCCGACCGGACATGGGTCCGCCGGATGGTCGAGCCGTATGCCGACCCGGAGATCGCCGGCACCGAGCCTATCGAGTATGCGTACCGCCCTGAAGACGGGGCGATCACCCGCTACTGCGCCCTGATGGGGATGAACGACCCGCTGTGCCTGTTCCTCGGCAATTATGACCGGATGAATGTCCTTACCGGGACATGGACCGGTATACCGGTGCGACAGGATGACAAGGGGCCGTATGTGAAGATCGAGATCATTGACGAGAAGCACTTTCCCACGATCGGCGCCAACGGTTTCACGGCGCGCCGGTCAGTCCTCTCACAGTGCGCGATCGGCGACTACCTGTTCGATATCGACATCCTGTACGAGCTCTATACGAAGGGGGTAACGAAGTTCGCGAAGGTCAGGATCGGCATCGTCCACATCTTCTCGGGGACGTTCAGGACCTTCGTGAAGAAAACGCAGCGCCGGGTGAAGGATTACCTCTACTATTCGTCTCTCGGGGTGCGCAAATACCCGTGGAAGAGCCTCGATATGAAGGGGCTCCTGAAGTTTGTCGTCTATAGCGCGCTCGTTTTTCCGCTCGTGATCCAGGCGGCGATCGGGTATTCCCGGAAGCCGGACCGGGCGTGGTGGCTCCATCCGATCTTCTGCGTCGCGACGCTCTGGATATACGGCTGGGCGAAGATCACGGGCATGTTCGCGGTAAAAGAGATGGACCGCAGGGGCTGGAGCCAGTGAGGGCTGCATCGAACTTTGCGAGAGGTGCGACATGGAGCAGGCCGTCGATAAGCACAAACAGCATCAGTTCCATCATCATACCCGTGAGTTCTGGTCGTCGCGGATCGCGCTGATCCTCGCGATGGCGGGGAACGCGATCGGGCTGGGGAATTTTCTCCGTTTCCCGGTCAAAGCCGCGCAAAACGGCGGCGGCGCCTTCATGATACCATATTTCATTGCGCTCGTTTTCCTCGGGATCCCGCTGTTGTGGGTGGAATGGGCGATGGGGCGTTTCGGCGGGCGCTACCGTCACGGGACGACGCCGGGGATCTTCTACCGGATGTGGAACAACCGCTTTATCAAGTATGTCGGCGCCATAGGCGTCGTAATGCCGGTCATCATCTGTATCTATTATAATTACATCGAATCGTGGACGCTCTCCTACAGCTTTTTCTCGCTTTTCAATAAATACACGGGAGTTACCACGCGCGAAGGGATGGGGACGTTCCTTGCCAGCTATCAGGGCAGGGTCCCGAGCGAGTATTTCTCGAATATCTGGACGGCGTATGCGTTTTTTGTCCTGACGCTCGCGATCAATGTCTATGTCCTGCGAAAAGGGGTCGTCAAAGGGATCGAGGTGCTCGCGAAGTGGGGTCTCCCGCTCTTGTTCTTTTTCGGCGTTATCCTGGTGATCAGGGTTTTTACGCTGGGTACGCCCGATCCGGCGTATCCGGACCGGAATATCCTGAACGGCCTTGCCTATATGTGGAACCCCGATTTCAGCAGGCTCAAGGACAGCTCGTGTTGGCTGGCGGCGGCGGGGCAGATATTCTTTACGCTGAGCGTCGGGTTCGGGGCGATCCAGACCTATGCGAGCTACCTCAAAGAAAAGGACGATGTCGCCCTCTCGGGACTGTCTGCCTGCTCGCTCAACGAGTTCGCCGAGGTGATCCTGGGCGGGTCGATCGCGATCCCTGTGGCGATCGCTTTTTTCGGCCTGTCTGAAACGCAGGCGATAGCGAAAGGCGGCGCCTTCGACCTCGGTTTTCAGGCGCTGCCGATCGTCTTTCAGAAACTGCACTTCGGAAGCATCTTCGGTTTCCTCTGGTTCTTCCTTCTTTTCATTGCCGGCATTACCTCGTCGGTGGCGCTCTCCCAGCCTGCGATGGCGTTCCTGCAGGACGAGCTCCGGATGCCTTTGAAAAAAGCGGCGAACTTGGTCGGGGCCGTCTTGTTCATCGGCGGCACGATGGTGGTTTTCTTCCTGCGCTACGGTTTCCTCGACGAGCTTGATTTCTGGGCGGGGACGGTGGGGCTTGTCGCCTTCGCCTTCATCGAGACGGTTTTGTTCGCCTGGATCTTCGGGATGGACAAGGGGTGGCATGAGATCAATCTTGGGGCCGATATCAATTTGTCGAGAATATTCTACTACATCATCAAGTATGTGACGCCGCTCTACCTGCTGGTCTTGCTGGTGACCTGGTTCTGCCAGGACGGTATCGCTGTGTTGTTCATGAAGGGCGTTCCGCAGGAGAATGTCCCGTATCTCTGGGGTGCCCGCGCGTTGATGGCGGCCCTGCTTATTACGGGGTTCGTCCTGATAAAGCTCGCCTGGAAGCAGCATCGCGAAGCGGGGAGGTTGCCATGACCGTTTACGGCTGGATCTTCATGATAGCCGCCTGGAGCGCCATCACCGCGCTTTGCGGCTTCTGCCTGTTCGAGTTGTTGACCGAAGAAGAGGACGTCGACGAGGAGCTCGATCGTTAGGGATACGCCTTGATGTCGCGCAGGAAACGCACGTTCTCTTCCGGCTGCCTGGCGCGGTCGGTTCGCGATGATGCCCCCTTTTTTTTAGTCGCGAGGTTCCGGCGCAGTTCGGACATGCCCGCCTCCTTTTCCGTTGAACATATCATGGCAATTCGTCGTCGTAACATCGAGGAGGCTGACGGTCAGAAGTTTAACTTGACACGCTATGGTGAACGACTAGACTATCATGAACAAAAGAGAGGCGGCGATGAGAAATCTCAAAAGGATCGTGGCGGTGTGCGGTTGCATTGGCGTTCTTCTTGTTCCGTTCAGCGTGCCGGACGTGCCGGCCCTTGAGCAGAGCGCGCAGGATGCGAAAGACAGCTCTTCCACCGTGCACAGGTTCAAGAGCTCCAGCCGCATGAAAAAGCGCGATAAGAGCAAGAGCAGTTTCAATAAGCGCAAACATTTCGGTCAAAAAAGGCAGGCGAGGCCGCCTGCGCCTCCCAAACAGTAAAGACATGCCGGATATCCGTATGGGGAAGAATGCCGCGTTGTTGATCGTGTGTGCCGCCGTGACGGCGGCGTTCTGCGTTCCGGCTCTCCGTGCCGCGCAAGACGAGCGTGCGAAGACGGGAGATCTCATTGCGGGCGCCATCGACACGGTCGAAAAGGCGGCCCAGAATGTTTCCGACGGCAACCTGAGGCTTGCCGAGACCGCGGTTAATATCCTGGAGAAAGACATCCGCCTCATCGGCAAGCGGCTTCCGTTGGAGAACATCTACGGGGCGTTGGCCCAGGCGGATGAGTTCATCGTCAAGAAAACACCCGCCAGGGCGCGCGATATACTGCAAGGCGCTTTGCGCGAGACGGAGCGTTTGACGAGCGTCCCAGCCTCGACTGTCGACGGGCTGCAGAAAGCGCTCGGTGAGGCGGTGCAGGCGCTGGGCACAGGCAGCGGCGCTTCCGCGCAGAAAGCGATAAATGCCGCGAACGAGATCCTGGACCAGGCCGGGATCCGTTCAAGCTATCGGAAAGTACAGTCGAGCCTCTCGCGGGCGAAGGCGGAGATACTCGACGGCTCTAAAGAAGGGGCCGCGGCCGAGTTGTCGCATCTCAAAGATTCGCTCCATGACCTCCGCGGCAAGGTCGAAGCCGCCCGGTAATCATTCCAATGACATCCGATCGCCATACAAGTTCGCTCTGTCAGTCGATGGCCCGTATCCTGGTTGATTACGCCGCCGGCGTGCGCGCGAAGGAGACGGTCCTTCTCTCGGGCACGAGCGTCGCGGAGCCCCTCCTAAAGGAACTCTACGCCAGGGTCGTCGCGAAGGGTGCGTATCCGCTCCTGCGCATGTCGATCCCGGAGCTGGAGCATATTTTTTATACGAGCGCGAGCGACTCGCAGCTAAGGCATGTGAGCCCGATAGCGTACTACGAGGCCCGCCACATCGATGCGGCGATCTACGTACAGAGCGAGTCGAATACGAAATACCTCTCCGCCGTCGATCCCAAGAAGATCGCAGCCGCCAGGCAGGCGCGGCGAAGGCTTAACGATATCGTTCACGGCCGTGTCCGCTGGACGTTGACGCTCTTTCCGACCGCCGCTTACGCTCAGGACGCGGGGATGTCGTGCGCCGAGTTCGAGCGGTTCGTCGCCCAGGCGATGTTCGCCGACCGGCCCGACCCGATACGCGAGTGGGAAAATCTGGCGAAGAGGCAGGAGGCGCTTGCGAGGCGTCTGAACAAGGTCCGGACGGTGCGCATCGTCGGAGAGGACACCGACCTGTCCCTGTCGGTCGCCGGCAGGAAGTTCATTTCCAGCGACGGCCGTCACAACATGCCGAGCGGCGAGGTCTTTACGGGCCCGGTCGAGAATTCCGCCGAGGGGCGCATACGGTTCACCTATCCGGTCTGTTTTTCCGGCAAGGAAGTGACCGACGTCGCGCTCACGTTCAGACGCGGTGTTGTCGTCGAAGCGACCGCCGCTGCCAATCAGGACTTTCTCAGGACGATGATCGGCCTCGATCCGGGGGCGAAGAGGCTCGGCGAGCTGGGGATCGGGACGAATTTCGGGATCGACCGGTTCATCAAGAACATACTTTTCGACGAGAAGATAGGCGGCACCATACATCTCGCCCTTGGGAATTCGTATCCCGAGACCGGCGGGAAGAACAAGTCGGCGCTGCACTGGGATATGATCAAGGACCTTCGCCGCGGAGGCGAGGTGTGGGTCGACGGCAAGCTGTTCCAGAAGAACGGCCGGTTTATCTCAAGCCGATAACAGGACTCCGGGGACACGCTGCGGTGTTGTTTTCCCGGCCGTTCGAATGCGCAACAGGGAAGGACGTATCAGTGAAACGGGAATTAATCGTATTGATCAGCCTGGTCCTGCTGATGGGCGTCATCATATATGAATCGCTTCGTGAGGACGCATCTCGTCTTCCGGTGATCTTTAAGGATGCGATCAAAGAGGACACCGTTCCGATCGATCGTAAGGATATCGCCCGCATCGAGATCTTCCGTCCGGACGGGATCTTCGTGATCGAGAAGGGAAGGAACGGCAGGTTCTCGATCAAGGCCCCTATTGCAGCAAAGGTCGACAGCGAAGCTCTTGACCGGGCGTTCCAGGTTTTCGAAAAGATGCGCATCGTCAAGACATACCGGCAGGATACGGAAGAGATACCGCTCATTTTTTCTGAGTACGGGCTCGATAAGCCGCGATGCTCGTGGCGCTTCAAGAACGACGATGCCGACGAGTTCACCCTCGTTGTTGGGAAGGACGCGCAGCAGTTCGAGGGCTTTTTCGCCAGATGGCAGCACCGCGACGATATTCTCGTCCTTGGCAAGGAGCAGCTGGCGGCGCTGGACGTCGAAATGAAAGATCTTCAGGACAAAGAGATATTTGAAGCGGTTTCGCCGGAGTCCGTTACCGAGGTGAACTACGGCGGCCTCCGGCTGCTTCGCGACAAGAATGGATGGCGTGTGACCGTTCCGTTCGAGATGGCCTGCCGCGGCGATGCGGTCAGCCGGTTCATCGAGAAGGTCGGGGCATTGCGTGCCGTCGATTTCATGTCTGCACAACAGGTAGAGGCGGCGCGTAAAGGCGACGGGGCGGCGATAAGGCTGGAGCTGGCGGTCTCCGCCGGCAAGGGGAGCGCCGAAACGCGGCAGACCGCAGACCTCTGCGGGGATATCGCCGGCTCGCCGGACATGATCCGTCTGCTCAAAGACAAGAACGGTTTTGTCGTTCTCCGGGAACTTTTTGCCGCGTTTCCCGCGGATGTGATGACGTTCGCGGAGCGCCGGGTCGTCCCTTTTGCCGCCGCTGACGTCTCGAAGATCCAGATAGGGGAAGGCGCCCAGGCGTTTACGTTCGTCAAAGAGGATGGCGGATGGGAGCGCGCCGGCTACCCGGACGTGCCGATCGACGGCGGGAAGGTCGACAGGCTTGTCGGCGCTTTAACATCGGATTCCGTGAAGCGGTACATGCCGTTCAACGACGAAACGACGAAGGAGACCAGGCTCCTGCCGCCTCAATATATCCTGGCCGTCAACGGTTCGGTGACGATCGCGCTGAGCGCCAGAGAGGGGGGGCGCGCCTTTTTCCTCAGGGACGACAGCAAGAATGTCATAGGAGAAACGTCAAAAGAGATCCTCTCGGTCCTTTCCAAGGACCCGGATGCCTACCGGGAGAAGAACATCCTGCGGGTCGATCCCCGCAACGTCACCGGCATCACGCTGGCGCGCGACGGCAAGGAGTATGTCGTCGAACGTACGGGCGACGGCTGGGAGATGACCGCGCCGGTCAAGGGGAAGATCGCGGCTGGCGCCGTCGATAAGATCATCCGCCCGTTGTCCCAGTTCCGCGCGATCGATTTCATCGGGGGGAACGACAGGAAGCTCGAGTTCGGCCTCGCGAAGCCGGCGCTGGCCGTTACGGTTCGGCACGACGGCAGGGAGAGCACGCTGATGATCGGCGACCAGAAGAAACCGTATTATTATTACGGCGCGGTGGACGGGGTCAACGGCATCTTTACCGTCAGCAACAAGGTGGTAAAACAGCTCCAAACTGACCTGCTCGCCTACGTCTATCTGGTCGAGACCGACAGCAACCGCGACGGGAAAGCCGATTCGTGGACCTATTTCGATAAGGGCAGAAAGACCAAGGTCGAGATGGATATCGACAATGACGGAAAGGCCGACGTCGTCAATAATTTCGTGTACGGGCCCGGCGGCGAGCTGATCAAGATCGAGACCGACAACAATAAGGACGGCAAGGCGGACCAGATATCCTGCTTCGTGAACGGCATTCTGGATAAGGAAGAGAGCGATGCCGACTATAACGGGGCGATGGAAAGCGTGACCTATTTCAGGGACGGCAAGCAGGAAAAGTCGGAGATAGACCTGAACGGGGACGGTAAACCCGATGTCGTCAAGACATACATCCTGAACAGCTCCGGCGAGGCGGTCGGCGCAGACGTCGACGAGAACGCCGACGGCGCTCCCGATTATAAAGAGCGCTACGAAAAAGGGAAGATAATCAAAGAATCGTTGCCGGCCGCCCCGGCGGTTGCCGCGCCCGCAGCAGGAGCGGTTCTTCCTGCCGTTCCGCTGAAGGCGGGGGAAGGAAGGAAATGATATGCGGCTGACGAGACATCTTCTTGCTGCGCTGTTCGCTTTCCTGATCATCGCCCCGGTCTGTTCGGCTGCGACGCCGTCAGAGACGGTCCCGGGCGATGCGGTCTGCCTTCTTACCGTAAAGGTGAAATCGACGGATCCGGGCGTCCAGTGGATTCTTACCGAGTACAAACGGTGGTTCCTGGGGGATAAGTTCGGCAAGGAGGCGCAAAACATCGTCGGCGATTTCAATATCCTCGAGTTCAGCGAGATCTCCCTCGGGCTTCTCCTGGACGCAGACGGGAAACCCCAATACCTCGGGATCGGCGATATCGATCAGGAAAACACGACGGTTACGTTCAAATACAAGAACCTCAATCTGAAACTGCGCGTCAAAGAGCGCGATGAGACGAAAGGGCTGCAGCAGGGGATCGTCACGGCGCTGCTGAAACAGTGGATGGGCGAGACCTCCGAGGCCTCGGGCGCCGAGGGGATCCTCTTTAGCGCCTCGCGCGCGGCGAAAGGAGACATCTGCGCCTACACGTTCGTCAACAACCGGGTCATCCTGGGGAGCGCCGTGCCGATCGTCAGGGACGCTCAGCTCGCGTCGTCGGGGGAGGCAACGGTCCCTCCGATGAAAGAGAACCTGTCGTCGTTCCTCAAGAATCTGACCGCGCAGGACGACGGATACCTGTTCATCGATAACAGGACAGGCTATCTGACGACCTTCATGCGCAATAAAGAATCGATCTGGAAGATACCGGTGCTGATATCGGGAGACTCGCTCGACTCCGCAGGCATCGTCTTCAACGTCGTCGATAACAATACCGCCACGCTCTGCGGATACTTTCACGCAAAGGACCCGTCCCAGATCAATGTGATCGCGGCCGATGTCCAGTTTATGGCGGAATTCCTGCGTCGGAAGATGCTTGCCGAGGGTATTGTGGGCAGCTACACGATCGAGAAGAAGGGAACAGACGTTGTCGTGCTGATAGATTGCAGGAACATCGAAGGGTTTATCAAAAAACTGCTTAAGATGGATAAACCGTCCGCGCCAAATGCATCCAATCCCGCCGTTTCGGGCTCCTGATATTCCTTGACACGTGCGGCCTGTCGTGTTAAATCTTTCCAACTTGCCGTTGCCTGAGAGGGCGCGGTTTTCATAGCGTATCTGCTTGCTTACAAGCGAGTTATCATGGCCGCATGGTCCCGTGAGGGATGTGTGGCGGGGGGCGGGAAGTCGAGAAGGCGAATAAAAAGGAAGCCCTCAAGGGCTCATGCCCGGCGTGTGGCGCCGGGGAGTTCAAGATCCTAATAACGAACAGATGAGGTGTCATATGTCGGCAGAACTTGCGATCGCGGTCATCAACCCGTATACCCTGGTCAAATCGCGGACGGGGGGCGTCATATCGCGGCTCTTGTCCCGCGGCAATTACGACCTGGTCGGCGCGCGGATGTTCGCGCCCGGTGACGAGTTCGCCAAGGAGCTGTGCATTCTCGAGGAGCAGGAGAAGACCGACAACCCGGAAGTGTCGAAGCTGATCGTTCAGTATATCAGCGAGAACTACGCCCCGAACAAGGCGACAGGCGCGAAGAGGCGCCTGATGGCGCTCCTGTTCAAGGGGGAAAGCGCGGTCCAAAAATTACGGGAAGAGGTTGTCGGTCATATCACGCGCGAGTCGGTGGCAGGCGAGACGATCAGGGATACGTACGGCGACTATATCGTCGCTCACGACGGTAAGGTGACCTATTTCGAGCCGGCGGTCCTCGTCGCGCCGAGCAAGGGGAGCGCGGAAAAGACGCTGAAGCTGTGGGCGAAGTATTCCGACAGCGACGGCGGCCTGCTCAAGGATGTCGTCCGCTACGAAAAAGGGGACAAGCCCGAGATGACGCTGGTGTTGATCAAGCCGGACAACTTCAAGGGGCCGTCGAGCCGGGCCGGATACATCGTCGACCTCCTGTCGCGCAGCGGTCTCTTCATCATTGCGGCAAAAGTCATCAGGATGAGCGTGGCGCAGGCCGAGGAGTTTTACGGCCCCGTCAAAGAGGTCTTCATCACCAAGCTCAAAGATTCGTTCTCCAAGAAGGTGTGCGAGGCTATCGACCGCGAATTCGCTTTCAAGGTTCCCGAAAAGATCAAAAAGGACATCTGCGACCAGCTGAACCTTCTCAACGCCGAGCACGAGTTCAACAAGATCATCACGTTTATGACCGGCCTTGACCCGACGACCGTCACCGATCCTGAAGAGAAGAAAAAGCCCGGCAACGAGAAGTGCCTCGCGCTTGTCTACCAGGGCAAGGGCGCTGTTGCGAAGATCCGCACCATCCTCGGCACCACCGACCCGAGCAAGGCAGCGCCCGCGACGGTCAGGAAAGAGTTCGGCCAGAACATCATGGTGAACACCGCCCATGCGTCCGATTCGCCGGAAAACGCCCAGCGAGAGATGCGGATCATCGGGATCGAGGAGAACGATTTCAAGAAGACCATCGAGGATTGCTGCAGGTCGTAACTTGACAAGGAGAAAAGTCGTATGATTTCTGCTAAGGTTCAAATTTCCAAGCGCGTGTCGGGCATCGCGCCTTCTCAGACGCTCGCCATCTCCAATAAGGCGAAGACGCTCAAACAGCAGGGAGTCGACGTAATCGATTTCGGCGCCGGCGAGCCGGATTTCGATACGCCGCTTTTTGTCAAAGAGGCGTGCAAAAAAGCGATAGACGCGGGGTTCACCAAATACACCGCATCGAGCGGGATACCCGAGCTGAAGGAAGCGGTGATCGCGAAGTTCCAGAAAGATAACGGGATTGCCTACAAGCCGAACGAGATCATCATTTCGTGCGGCGCGAAGCATTCCCTATTCAACGTGATATTCGCGCTGTGCGACGAGGGGGACGAGGTGATCATCCCGTCGCCGTTCTGGCTCAGCTATCCCGAGATGGTCCGGATGGCGGGCGCGAAGCCGGTCTACGTCCAGGCGTCCGAGGCGAACGGCTTCCGGATCACGCCGACGCAACTCGAGAAGGCGATCACACCGCGGACCAAGGTATTCATCCTGAACAGCCCGTCCAACCCGACCGGCGCCGTGTACAGCCACGCAGAGCTGATGGCGCTGGCCGAGATCCTCGTCGGCAAAGGCATTTTCGTGATCTCAGACGAGATCTACGACCGCGTCGTGTACGACGGCGAGCGGTGCGCGAGCATTTCCGCGTACGGGCAGAAGATCCGGGACCTTCTCATTCTCGTCAACGGCGTGTCGAAAACCTATTCGATGACCGGCTGGCGCATCGGGTATCTGGCGGCTCCCCTCGCGGTGGCGCAGGCGGTCGACAATCTCCAGAGCCACAGCACCTCCAATCCGACGTCGTTCGTCCAGAAAGCGGCGGCCCAGGCGTTGATCGGCGACCAGTCGTTCGTGGCGAACATGGCGGTCGCTTTCAAGGAGCGCCGTGACTACATGATGGAGCGGTTCTCGAAGATGCCGAACATCTCATGCGTCCGCCCGGGCGGCGCGTTCTACGTGTTTCCCAATATTGCAAAATTGAAGCGTTCATCGGCCGATATCGCGGCGGAGCTTCTCGAGAAGGCGCATGTCGCGGTCGTCCCCGGCAGCGCGTTCGGCAGCGACGCGAATATCCGCCTGTCGTTCGCGACGTCGATGGAGAACATCAAGAAGGGGTTGGACCGGATCGAGGATTTTCTTGTCAAGACGCGGTAATCTGATTCGGCAGAACCTGCTATTGTGGGATATACGGGTAGGATATGGGCTTGAATGCAGCACAAAAGATCATTAAGGCGCATCTCGCCGGCGGCGCCATGACGCCGGGGTCCGAGATCGCTTTAAAAGTTGACCAGACGCTCACGCAGGACGCGACCGGGACGGTAGCTTATCTCGAGTTCGAGTCGATGGGGATCTCCCGCGTGAAGACGGCCCTCTCGGTCAGTTACGTCGACCACAACACGCTGCAGACAGGGGTCGAGAACGCCGACGACCACGCGTTTCTCCAGCAGTTCGCCGCGAAATACGGTATCTATTTCTCCCGGCCGGGCAACGGCATCTGCCACCAGGTGCATCTCGAGCGGTTCGGGGTCCCCGGACAGGTCCTGCTCGGTTCCGACAGCCATACGCCGACCGGCGGCGGCCTCGGCATGCTCGCGATAGGGGTCGGGGGGCTTGATATCGCTCTGGCGATGGCAGGATCGCCGTTCAACCTGAGCATGCCGTCGATCGTCAAAGTCGAGCTGAAAGGGCGCCTGCGGCCGTGGGTTTCGGCGAAGGACATCATCCTCGAGCTGCTCCGGCGGCTCACCGTCAAAGGCGGCGTCGGCAAGGTGTTCGAATATTGCGGCGCCGGCGTCGCGCGGCTTTCGATCCCGGAACGGGCTACGATCACGAACATGGGCGCCGAGCTCGGCGCGACGACGTCGCTCTTCCCGAGCGACGAGGTGACGCGGAAATTCCTTCAGGCGCAGGGGCGCGGCAAGGCGTGGAAGAAGGTCGTAGCGGACGTCGACGCTCGCTATGACGAAGAGGTCGTGATCGACCTTGCGTCGCTCGAGCCGATGGTCGCGCGGCCCCATATGCCGGATAACGTTGTGCCAGTCAAGAGCGTCGCGGGCAAAAAAGTGAACCAGGTCCTGATCGGGAGCTGCACAAACTCGTCGTACAAGGACCTGATGACCGTCGCGGGGATGCTCAGGAACAGGAAGATACATCCCGAGGTCAGTTTCGGTATCGCGCCGGGATCCCGGCAGGTGCTGGAAATGATCTCCAAGACCGGCGCCCTGACCGCTATCGTGAAGGCGGGCGCCCGGATCCTCGAGGTCGCCTGCGGCCCCTGTATCGGGATGGGGCAGGCGCCGTGTACCGGCGGCGTTTCTCTGCGCACGTTCAACCGTAATTTCGAAGGCCGCAGCGGGACGCCGTCCGGCCAGGTCTATCTGGTCTCCCCTGAAGTCGCGACAGCCTCGGCGATCAAAGGTGTCATCACCGACCCCCGCGCGTTGGGCCGGCCGGTCGCGGTGAAGATGCCTGCGAGATATGTATTAGACGACTCGATGATCATCCCTCCCGCGAAAGATCCCCGGAAGGTGACGGTGGTCAAGGGACCGAACATCGCGTCGCTTCCCGTCGGAGAGCCGCTCGGCGCCGCCCTTCAGGCCGAGGTCCTCATTAGGCTTGGCGACAATGTCACGACCGATCAGATATCGCCCGCGGGGGCGAAAGTTTTGCCGCTCCGGTCGAACGTGCCGAAGCTGGCGGAGTTCGTTTTTTCGCCGGTCGATCCCGGTTTCGCGAAGCGCGCGGCCGCTGTCAAAGAAAAGGGGATGCGCGGCGTGATCGTGGGAGGAAAGAATTACGGCCAGGGGTCGAGCCGCGAGCACGCGGCCTTGTGCCCGATGTATCTGGGCGTTCGCGCCGTGCTCGCTGTCTCGTTCGCGCGGATACACAAGGCGAACCTGGTCAATTTCGGCATCCTGCCGCTGGTATTCGAACAGCCGGCCGACTACGAAAAGTTCGAGCAGGGCGGCGCGGTAACCTTCCCGCGCATTGCCGCAGAGCTTGCGGCGGGAGATCTCGTCACGGTCGATATCGTCGATAAACGTTATTCGTGCAAGGCGCGGTGCGAGTTGTCGCCGCGCGAGAGGAAGATCGTCGCCGCGGGAGGCATTCTCGCTTTCGCGGGGAAATGTCATCCCCGCGATCTTTAGGCGGGGATCGAGAGCAAAGGGTTCGCTGATGTAATTGCATTACGAAGCAATCAGCTATTGATTACCGCTTGAAGACTGCGGGAATGACAATTAAAGAAAGGGCGCAACAATGCAATCGGTGCAGAGCAAGCTGAAAAAAGGGCAGAAGATCGTTGTCCAGAAGAACGGCGACCTGAAGGTCCCCGAACACCCGATCATTCCTTTTATAGAAGGGGACGGGACGGGGCCGGATATCTGGAAGGCGGCGGTCCGGGTTTTTGACGGGGCGGTCGAGATCGCCTACGGCGGCCAGCGCTCGATCGTCTGGAAAGAGGTCTACGCGGGCGAGAAGGCCAACAAGCTTTGCGGCAGCTGGCTGCCCGACGATACGGTGAAAGATATCGCCGAGTATATCGTCGCGATAAAGGGGCCGCTTACCACGCCGGTCGGCGGCGGGTTCCGCAGCGTGAACGTCGCCCTGCGGCAGAAGCTCGACCTCTACGCGTGCGTGCGCCCCGTGAAATACTTCGAAGGGGTGCCCAGTCCGATGAAGCGCCCGCAGGATATCGACATGGTGGTGTTCCGCGAGAACACCGAGGATGTCTATGCCGGCTACGAATGGCAGGTTGGCACCAAAGAGGGCGCGAAGGTGATTGATTTCCTCAATAAGAAAATGGGATGCCAGATCAGGGAAGATTCCGGCATCGGCATAAAGCCGATGAGCGAGTTCGGCTCGAAGCGTCTCATCCGCCGCGCGATACGATACGCGATAGACCACCGGCGGAGCAGCGTTACGCTCGTCCACAAAGGCAACATCATGAAATATACCGAAGGGGCTTTCAAAGAATGGGGCTACGAGCTTGCGAAAACCGAGTTCCGCGAGCAGGTGCTGACCGAGGCCGAGGTCGCCGAAAAGTACGGCGGCGTCGTGCCGAAAGACAAGGTGCTGGTCAAGGACCGGATCGCCGACGCCATGTTCCAGCAGGTCCTGCTGCGTCCGTCGGAATACAGCGTCCTGGCGATGCCGAACCTCAACGGCGATTATATGTCGGACGCGCTGGCCGCGCAGATCGGCGGGCTGGGGATCGCGCCGGGCGGCAACATCGGCGACAAGGCTGCCGTGTTCGAGGCGACGCACGGGACGGCTCCCAAATATGCCAACCAGGACAAGGTCAACCCGAGCTCGCTGATCCTTTCGGGCGTCATGATGCTCGAACATATGGGGTGGGGCGAGGCCTCCGCGCTGATAGAGGGAGCGCTCTCCAAGACGATCAAGCGCAAGATCGTGACCTACGATTTCGCGCGCCAGATGGAGGGGGCGACCGTCGTGAAGTGCAGCGATTTCGCCGATGAAGTCATCGGGGGCATGTGATCGCAATGAAACGGAACAAGATATCCATAATCGGCGCCGGTAACGTCGGGGCGACCTGCGCGCACTGGGCGCTGTCGAAGGAGCTCGGCGACGTGGTGCTGGTCGATATCGTCGAGGGAGTTCCCCAGGGGAAGGCCCTTGACATGCTTCAGGCGATGCCGGTCGAAGGGATCGATTGCTCGGCGGTCGGGACCAACAACTATGCGGACACGAGGGATTCGGACGTAGTTATCATCACCGCCGGGATCCCCCGCAAGCCCGGTATGAGCCGCGACGACCTCCTGACGACGAACGCGAAGATCGTCGGCGGCGCGGCCGAGCAGGCCGCGGCGTTCTCTCCGAACTCGGTCATCATCGTCGTGTCAAACCCGCTCGACGCCATGGCGCACGTCGCGATGAAGGCGAGCGGTTTCCCCCGCGGCCGCGTGGTCGGGATGGCCGGCGTGCTCGATTCGGCGCGTTTTCGGACCTTTCTCGCCCAGGAGCTGAAGATCTCGGTCGAGGACATCACCGCGTTCGTGCTCGGCGGCCACGGCGACACGATGGTGCCGCTGGTGCGGCTGTCGAGCGCGGGCGGCATTCCTGTCTCTTCGCTTATTCCCAAAGACAGGCTCGACGCCATCGTCAAGCGGACGCGGGACGGCGGCATCGAGATCGTGAACTGCCTCAAGACCGGCAGCGCCTACTACGCGCCCTCGCACGCCGCGGTCGAGATGGCAGAATCGATCCTCCGCGACAAACGGCGTCTCCTGCCGTGCGCCGCCTACTGCGAAGGTGAGTACGGCGTCTCCGGCTGTTTCCTCGGCGTGCCGGTGATCCTTTGCGCCGGCGGCATCGAGAAGATCGTCGAGATCGAGCTGGCCCCCGACGAGCAGGCCGCCCTCCACAAGTCCGCCGCCGCAGTCAAAGATCTGATGAAGGTCCTTGGCTGAGTCGGCGCCACCGCACATTCAATACCTCATTTTCATCGCCGTTGCATCAGGGGCACGCAGGGACTATCTGTGTCAGCATCGCGGGATTTTCCCCAGTGAAGATATGTCGCAGACACGACACATAGCGTGGAAAATCCCGCTCGGCGACAATTCTCGCTCGTCCCTCGCTGCTCTCGGGACACCATGCCCGCTCGAATTGTCAACGTGCTGACACAGATAGTCCCTGCATGCCCTTCACTTATCGGTATTAAAATCATTCATTGCTTCCAGTCTCTTGTGATATCGTAATCGCATGAACGATATCTTCTCATCTTTGCGAAAGAACGCCGCCTGGGCGGCCCTGATAAGGGGCGTCGAAGAGGGGGGCGATCTGTCCGTCACCGGCCTCGACGTATCCGCCAAGGAGATGTTTGTCGCATACCTCGTCGGCGAGCTGAAACGGCCCGTCGTCTACGTCGTCAAAGGCCCCAAAGAGCAGGACGCCGCCGCCGATAATATCGGCGTTTTCTGCGACGCGCCGGTCTATCAGCTGCCGGCGATCGATATCGTCCCCGGGCAGGGCGTCCACGCCCAGATCGAGATCACGGCGGAACGAGTCGGCGCACTCCGCTCGCTGACGGGCCGCGGCGCCGCCTGCTGCCTTGTCGCGACGGCGCACTCGATCACCCAGCAGGTGATCTCGCCCGCACTGCTCCAGGAGTTGTCGCTCGAGCTCGATGCGGGTGCCGCGATCGGCATGGAAGGCCTCTCCGAGCGTCTCGTCGCCCTCGGGTACGAGCCTTCTCCGATGGTCGAGAAGAAGGGCGATTTTTCCGTGCGGGGCGGCGTGGTCGATATCTATTCGATAGATTCGGACGACCCGTACCGTATCGAGTTCTCAGGCGACGAGATCGAGTCGATCAGGCAGTTCGACGTTGCGACGCAGACGTCGGTGGGCGGGGTCGCGCGCGCCTCGATCGCGCCGTGCGTCGAGCTCCCGTTCTTCGACCCGGCCGCGCGCACGACGGCCCTGTCCTATTTCGGCGCCGCGTGCGTGGTTTTTGACGAGTACCTCGATATCAAGGACCAGGTCAGCCAGTTCCGGGATGAGCTGAAGGACGAGGCTGTGTTCGTCCCCCTCGAGGATCTCCTCCTGCAGGCGGGCGGTTTCCAGAAGATACTCATGAGCCTGATGCCGCAGCGGACCGCGGATTTCGGAGACCTGCCGCGGCACGACATGACGGTGCGTCGCATCGAAGACGCCGCGGCGTCGCACATGCACGAGCTTCGGGCGCGGGCGGTGGCTGACAAGAAAGAGCTGTCGCCCCGCGAGCTGGTCTCGACATACCAGGACGCCGTCCTCCGCGAAATGGCAGCCCTTAAAGCCGCGGGATACCGGATGGTCGTCGTGTGCAACAACGACGGCGAAAAGGAGCGTTACCGCGAAATGATCGGCGAGAAGGGGACGCCCGGGCTCGACGATATCCCTGTGCGCACCGGCCGGCTCAATACCGGCTTCGTCATGCCCGACTGCCGGTTCGCCGTCGTCGCCGACCAGGATATCTTCAACCGCTACAAGATCAGGCCGGTCGTCCGGCGCTTCAAGGGGGTCAACCCGCTGCGCGAGCTGACCGAGATCAAGAACGGCGACTACGTGGTGCACATCAATTTCGGCGTCGGGAAGTACCGCGGCCTGAGCATGCTCGAAAAAGACGGCCTGCAGAGAGAGTTCCTCACCATCGAATACGCCGACAAGGCGCGTCTCCACGTGCCGATCGAGAACATCAACCTCGTCGAGCGGTATATAGGTCTCGGGACGCGGCCGGTCCTCGACCGGCTGGGTGCGGCGCGCTGGAGCCACGTCAAGAAGCGCGTCGAGGTCGCGACCGCGGGTATCGCCGCGGAACTGCTCGAGGTGCAGGCGGCGCGGGAATCTCTGGACGGGATCCCGTGCGCTCCCGACAAGCCGTGGCAGCGCGAATTCGAGGGGGCGTTCATCTATGAGGAAACCCCCGACCAGCTCAGGACGATAGGCGAGGTGAAGGCCGACATGGAGTCGCGGAGGCCGATGGACCGGCTGATCTGCGGCGACGTCGGCTACGGCAAGACCGAGGTCGCGATGCGCGCCGCTTTCAAGGCGGTGATGGACGGCAGGCAGGTCGCCGTCCTGGTCCCCACCACGATCCTTGCGGACCAGCATTGCCGGACTTTCCGGGAGCGGATGCAGGATTATCCTTTCAGGGTCGAGATGCTGTCGCGCTTCGTCTCGAAGAAAGAGCAGCGACAGATCGCGGACGGGCTGCGCGACGGGACGGTCGATATCGTCATCGGCACCCACCGTCTCCTCCAGAAAGATATCGCGCTTAAGAACCTCGGCCTGGTCATTATCGACGAGGAGCAGCGGTTCGGCGTGCGGCACAAGGAGAAGTTCAAGCAGCTTCGCAAGCTGGTCGACGTCCTGACGCTGACGGCCACGCCGATACCGCGGACGCTCTACATATCGCTCCTGGGAGTGAAGGAGATGAGCACGATCAATACGCCGCCGGAGAACCGCCTGCCGATCGACACGCACATCGTCGAGTACGACGATCGGCTGATACGCAAGGCGATCGTCCACGAGCTCGCCCGCGAAGGGCAGGTCTTCTTCGTCCATAACCGCGTCCAGACGATCGAAAGGGTCCGGGAGCGGCTGCAGAAGCTGGTCCCCGAGGCGCGGATCATGGCCGCGCACGGGCAGATGGGTGAGGACGAGCTTGCCGAGATCATGCACCTTTTTGCGAACGGCAAGATCGACGTCCTCGTGTCGACGACGATCATCGAATCGGGGCTCGACATCCCGAACGCGAACACGATCATCATCGACCGCGCCGACCGGTTCGGGCTCGCGGAGCTTTACCAGCTCAGGGGGCGCGTCGGGCGGTACAATATCCGCGCCTACGCCTATCTGCTCTTCCCTCAGGACAGGGCGCTGCTCGAGGCGGCCCGGAAGCGCCTGCGGGCGATGACCGAGCTCGGAGGTTTAGGGTCGGGCTTCAAGCTCGCGTTGCGCGACCTGGAGATCCGCGGCGCGGGCAATATTCTCGGCAAAGAGCAGCACGGCCACATCGCCGCTGTCGGTTTCGACCTCTATTGCCGGCTGCTGAAACAGAACGTCCTCAAGCTCAAAGGCGAGCGGGCCGGGTACGAAGCCGGCGATATCATCGTCAAGCTCGGTATGGCGCCGTCGATCCCCGTCGCCTACGTCGGCGACGAGGCGATCAGGATCGACCTGTATAAGCGGATCGGGAATGTCCGCTCTCTTGGGGACGTCGACGTGCTGACTCGCGAGCTGGAA
>Ga0116155_10000785_pt1 | contig 24403 bp, 16 predicted proteins | sample AD_UKC032_MetaG_FD_89890 | JGI IMG/M metagenome (GOLD analysis project Ga0116155, IMG submission 89890) | Active sludge microbial communities of municipal wastewater-treating anaerobic digesters from USA - AD_UKC032_MetaG | ecosystem: Engineered > Bioreactor > Anaerobic > Digestate | place: USA...
AAGGCAATTGCTGATGACAAGCTTACCTGGACACATGTTTCAGATCTTAAATACTGGAGCAGCGATGCAGCAAAGTTATATGCAGTCAATTCTATTCCTGCTAATTTCCTTCTCGACGAAACAGGCACAATAATTGGCCGTAATCTCAGAGGTAATGACCTCAGGGAAAAAGTGAAGGAGTTATTAAGTAACTAAGAAAGAAACGTATTAAAAAACGTATTAAGAAACGTATTTTAATACGTTTTTTAATACGTTTTTCTTTAATCGGTTTAAATTCTATTTATCGAAATTAAATGCAATTGATATTTTCATCGTGAAGACATCTGCATGGTGTGGAAATTTTTCTACTATGACAGTAATGTATCTGTTTATACCGGATACACGACTTTTCAATGACCAGGTGACAGGATTTTTTCAAAGAGCGTGATTTAATCCTGATTAACAATTAATATTTCCTGCAAAAATCGATTTATTGAATTAAAAGTGTCCTGCAGGTTTGAGTATTTGTTATCGGCGCCAATATCATAACCTACCCATCCACTGCCACCACCGAAACTAATAGTGTTCATATCCCTATTGCAGAGCCAGCCGAAGTATGCATCAAAGGTAAGCCTTCGGCAGTATGCCTCTTGTTTTTCTTAATATGATTTTTATGAACCCTCTCAATGAGACAACGGTTTGTCGAGTTTCTGCATTAACTAATCCGGGATTTTATCTTTATCTCCAGGATTAGTTACTTATTGTCTTTTTGGATGGTTTTGCTAATGCAGGAAGATTATTCCTCGATCAATAAACCACTTTGTTACTTTGCCGAACACTTCTGATAATGATTTGCCTTTGATTTCTTTTTTGTTCTCCATGAACTCTCCTATAAAAGAGTCATAAATTTCACTTTGCAGTTTTAGAACAATTGGGAATGCTTTCCGATCATAAATTGTTAGTACACCAGTGTAATAAATCCATTCTCCGGATTGCAGATGTTTACCGAGTATTTCTTCTTTTGACTGATAAATTATTTTTGCCCTGGTCATTTTGTTAACGGTAGCAACTCGTCCAGTTTCTGGATTGAATGATCCGATATCCGGGTGAGGGTGTCTTTCAGCCAGGAATATGGTTCTATCTTATTAATCTTGCATGTACCCAGGAATGAGTAAATCATTGCTGCCTGCTGGGCTGCCTCATGTGATCCGGCAAACAAGTAGTTCTTCCGACCGAGGGCCACACCTCGGATACTGTTCTCTATGAGGTTATTATCTATCTCAACCTGTCCGTTATCAATGTACCTGGTTAACCTGGGCCATAATTTTAGAGTGTATGATATAGCCTGACCAATAGAACTCTTTGGCAATACTTCAGGTAATTGTTCTTTCATCCACTTTTCTAATTCCTGCAATACCGGAAGAGATTTTGCTATTCGAAGCTCCTTACGCTGATCATATGACAGATTACTTTCCCGCGCTTCACGCTCGACCATGTATAGATTCCTCATGCGGTCAAGAACATATTCAGCTCTTTGGGGATCGTTATCTTTTGAGTTTTCATATTTCCTTCGAGCATGCGCAAGGCACCCGTATAAGGTTATTCCTTCTTTATTTTCATAGACATCATAGGCGGAATACCCGTCGACCTGAAGCATTCCCCGGAACTTTTCAAGGAACTCTTCCGGGCCGTCCCGGCCCCTCCCTTTCCGGTAATCAAAGCATACAAGTTTTTCTATCGGTGCATAATACACCCAGTGGTATCCCTTATGTGTTGACCCGGGTTTATCATGGGTCTGTACCGGTATCGGTGTCTCATCAGCCATCAGGTAACTGCTTTGCCTCACTCTTGTTACCAATCTGTCATACAGAGGCTCCAGTAACCTGCACGAGGATGAGAACCATCCGCTGATCGTCGACTCGGCAATATCAATATCTTGTCTTTTAAATTGTTGTACCTGACGATAAAAAGGAAGGTGATCAACAAACTTACTGATAAGAAGATGTGACAAAAGACCCGGCCCTGCATTCCCTCTTGGGATTGGCAATGTAGGCAGTTCTCCTATAACGATCTTTTCTTCTTTGGGGAATACATATTTTGGACGAACATACTTCTCAACATAAAACTTACCCGGAGTATATTCAAGAACTTCTGTTACAACTTCTCCGATCTTCCTGGCTCCGGTAATATCTTCTTCCGGTTCAATTATATGTTCTTCACGATGAAGATGAGCCGGTAAAGCAAACCTTATTGCTGCTCCTTTTTTATTGTCTGATTTATTACGGGTATAAGTGATCTGTTCTGTTTCTCTTTCGGGCTGTTCAACGGTTTCTACATCCAGTCCCAGGTTTAATTGTGAGGGATCATTCCCGATATGCCTCTCACTTTTACTTCCAAAGATCATTCGTTTGAGTTGGGCAAGCTCCTGTTTATAATATAAAAGCTCTGCAGTAAGATTTGTAACCTTCTCTGACAACTCAGTGTTTTCCTTTTTGAGAAGCAGGTATTCTTCCTCTGAGATTGGTCTTTTGTCCTGATATGTTACCTGCCCGTTTTGCATATAACAAAAATGGCAAAAAACAGTCTCTAACCCTAATATTTTCAGGCTTTGTTATTAAGATGCCAGTGGAATTTTGTTAATAAAATATCGTCTCCTTTGCTTGTATTTTTCAATAGAAATTCCCTCGACCATCAGCATCAAAGATGACCAGCTTATCTGGCATGTTTTTCCCTGAGAAGTCAACCGTGGAACTTCAAAAGTTCCTCGTTCAAGCCGCTTGTAATACAAAACAAATCCGCCCTGTTCCCAGTGAAGCAATTTTATCTTATCCCTCTGCCTATTGACAAAGATAAATACCTCACCGCCTTCAGGACGACGGCCAAGTTCTGTATGCACCAGACCACATAAACCATCAAAGCCTTTTCGCATGTCTGTGACAGAGCTGTAAAAATAATACCTGAAAGTGGAACTGAGAGAAAACATTTAAAAGTATTGATCACAGGCTTAAAAGTTGTTTTAGTGTTGACAGCCTTGTAGCTGCAGGTAATTGTAAGATTACTCCTCCCGGGTAACGGATCTCGATATGAGCTCCTGAACTTATCTCAATCGGTAAAAAGCTACTCTCTTCCATTTGGCGACGGTATCTTCTGAGCCAATAATAAAATGTCGTATAGGTCAGATCATGTTCCTGGCAAAATACCTGTTGTGGCTTGCCACTTTCCTGCCATTGTTCGATCAGGGATAACATCTCCTCCTTCCTGTTGATACGTTCCTGCTTTTTCATGAAACCAGTTTTGGTTCCAAAATTATCTCAAGCAGGTTATCGAAACAAGAGGCATCAGGCCGAACGCTTACAATTGTTTTTCAAACTGGGTTAAAAAGTTAGGATCAATATTTCCTTTATAAAGAGTTCTTTAATACTATTTTGTTAAATTATAATTTTCATTATCAGATTGTTCTTAAGATAATGATGAAGCATTATATTAAAACTTTTGCCTCTATTTATCGTGTCTAGGTTGGTGAATACATTTTGCTGAATCAGGTAGCTCAAATATGGGCGGTGATCCAGGAGGCATGACACCTTTTTTAATAACATAATTATCTTTATCGATATACTTAAGTTGCCAGGCTGTGAAAAAATAGACTGCCCCTTCAACTCGATTAAATGAGTTTAGCCCAAGTTTAATTAATATTTTATTTGTGTCCATGGAACTTTCAACTACTTTGCCAATGCCAAAATCTATTAGTATGACTTTATTATTTATTTTTATGTATGCGTTGGGAAGTCCAAAGGTCTCAAAGATAAAATCGTAGTCACCATGTCCAGACAATGTTAAAACTAATGTGTCTTCATTTTTATTAATATGGCATACAATAATAGGCACTTCTTTATATCGTGTTGCATCTTTATACTGATGCAAATAATTTTTAAAGAAGTCTATAATTATTGGGTTATTAATTGAAACGGAATCATAGAAGGAAATAGGTAATGATTGTTTATTGGCATTCCTTTGAGCAAATGATAAAGGTGCCAAAAACATTTCTAGAACCAACACAATAGTTAATGTCAGTTTTTTAATAACACCAAAATGGTAATTTAACGTGTCCATAAATGCCATGATTATTTAAAAAATCTCTCGTTCGAAAAACTTCGTAAGAAATTGGTTTTCCAGTGGGAAGATAACCAGCAGCCCTTAACCAGAAATCTGTTAATACAAATAATGGACCATATTGCGAAAGTAGATAAAAATCATCCCCGTTTATCCAGTCATATTCTGAACCTCCTGGATGTGTATGAAACGTACCCAGAATTTCTAAAGTCCGGTTATCATAATTGACATGAAAAATATTATCAATCTTCACAACTGGTAAATATGGGAACAGACAATGATCTGCTGTATTCTTGTCATTAGGTAAAATCAAAACACCACTACTTGTCAAAAAAGCATGATTTTCAAGAAATTCACTATCACCAAAGCAACTCGCATCCCAAAGCAACCTGAATGCAAAATTTTGATCCTTCTTCGAAAATAATATCGGACTAAATCTTCTTATTGCATAGCCATCTGGTGTAGTTGGAAAAGAATAATATGAAACACCACTGATACTTTGTTTTGGAGCATATGTAAATTGAAGATTGTATGTTTTTTCAAAATCAGATCTAGTAAAAACTGGCCCATTTACCTCTTGAAAATTAGATGTGGATCTATATGTAAAAGATGTCCAATCCCAATAAACTCCATTTAATCCATTGCCATTTCGGCCCTGCCCTGGAAGTCCATAACCACCTCCACCTCCTCCGAAACTAATAGGGTTCATATCCCTATTGCATAGCCAGCCGAAGTATGCATCAAACCAGGCATCGCTTTGTGGATCCTTTTCTTTTGCCAGCATCCCGGAAGGATCTGAGTATTTCAGTGGATTATTAAGGCAATATGTATACCTGTTGAAGTTCTGTGTAAAATCCGGGGTCTGGACATAGTTATCAGGACTAAGAAATTGTCCAATAAGAGGATCATAAACTCTTCCGTTCATGTTTATACTATTGAACCATGGCATATGCTCGTGACCTGTAAAGCCTCTGCCGGCAACAAACAAGGCAGGTTCTGTCCCCGGAGTATAATTTGTCCAGTTCGTAGGGTTTCTCATTCTGCCCCAGGCATCATAACTGTATTCTGCAACCGTTGTTTTGGAAGTATTTACTACATGAGTTATACTACCAAGGTAATCGCGTAGCAGATAGTAGTAAACAGGTGTGCCTGTCCCTGTCTTTATTGCAACAACCGGCGCTGTATATGCATCACCCCCTATATACGTATATTGCTTTGTGACACCGCCCGCGGTCTCTTTTACATAGCTGCTGCCCGAATACCACCGGGTAAGGATCGTATTGCCGCTTTGCTGAACAACCATCTTTGCTCTTTGTGCCTCCGGATTATATGTTAACGAAGCTACATAATTATTCTCACTTATCGTACTTATACATTCAAATGATGTACAGGAATCTGATTGAGCATTCTGAGGTACAAGTCCGGTCGTGGGACAGATAGCGCCAAGGGCATAAGGATTGCCGGGATAGTTATAAATCATTGTCCCTGCATCGCTCTTTGTTGTGATACCTCCCTTGTTACTGTCGTATGCCATATCAAGTGTCAGAACCGGTGTCCCTGTACCCTGATAAACGTTATCCAGCCTGTCGGAATTATCATAATTAAAAGTTTCTTTCAGACCTGTGTATTTGTTGTTCTGCCTCCAGTTCAGGTTTCCGGTAACAGTATTGAAATTGTATGAATAACTCTGAAGCGTTCCGGTAACCGTTGATGTGGGATAACCATAAGCATCAAAACCGTAAGTGGCGCTCAAATCACTGCCGTATAATCCGGCTGTAACCTGCCCTCTGGCATTCATTGAGGTGGTTGTCCACCTTGTCGAACCACCTGCGGATATTGAGCTTAAATAGCCATTACCATTATAGTTATTTGTTTCGGTAATGCCCGAAGGATGTGTGACTGTACTAATCCGGCCATAGCTGTCATAAGTTAATGAATCGGTATGAGAAAAAGGATCTTTAATAGTCTTTATCCTGATATTGTTCGTTTCATATGTATAAAAAGTAGATCGCCAGGTTCCATTAGCACCGATAGAATCTTTTTTTAAAGTTCCGTTTGGATTATATTCAAATCTCCGCTTACATTCATAAATTGCATCACCCTGGTACTATGTTATACTTTTCAGGTTGTTATTCGACTGGTCGAATACTTTCCATTCAATTCTTTTTATTGTATCATTCCCCTGTATATGTAGTGTTGTTGTACTCGTTGCGGGACGACCAATAAGCCATTTTCCAATATAGATGCTGTCGTCATAAACAAGTAATGTTTTTTCTGTCTTACCATTACTGTAACTTTTAACAATTGAAGTTGGATTTCCGTAATTATCATAAGATGAATTAACAGTAACTGAATGTCCTGTAAGTTTATCAGTCTGTGTTGAAACCTGAATATAAGGGAAAATCCATTTCTTTGTTGCGTCCAATTCCTTCCGGTACATAGTATTTTTTGTTTTCTCAAGTGTATCAGTAGAGTTTGAGCGTTTTCTAAGAGTCAGATAAACATTTGGATAAAAGTATGTTGCATTAAATCCCGATGTAATGACACTTTCATTATCTATACCCGAAGCAACATCTGAAATCCTGGTTTTAGTAAACCCCAGGAAACCCTTTCCCTGAAGATGGATTTTTACTCCCTCATAGTAGTAGTTTTGAGTATTCAGGCTCCCTTTCCCGTTATCATATTGAACAGAAGTCACAACATTCCATGGCCCCTTGAAATCAGCAAGGGGGTATACAGCCCCCGATCCTAGCTGGTATATTCCTGAAGATGCCTGTGAAAGCTTTGTATAAGTCAGTTTGGTAAGATTTCCGAGTCCGTTGCCTGCCTTTTCAAGCAACACAGATGTTTTTCCGGTGGTTTTATAAACCTGGTACCCGGTCCACCATGGAGACTGTCCGTCAGTAAGAATAAAATCAGTGTGATTGTCGCCATCATAATCAGAAACATAATAATTATGATTGGGAGCAGGGTAACCTGCAATATTATGGGCATAAAGATCAGTTCCATTGTTTTTCGAAATATAAAAATATACTCCATTCCAGCTTATTTCCTTTGCTGTTACCATAATATCGGTAGATCCGTCACCATCAAAATCTCCCAGCCTAACTAAATCATCCTTAAGATTGTTTTTCTTTTTCGGAATATAAACCGTTTCAAAATCTGTTCCTGTCGACAGTCGTATCTGCCATTCACTCCAGTCATATTCTGTTTCATCCCTACCGGCTCCATATAAAAACATATCCACTTTGCCATCAGCATTAAAATCCCCAAGGTTAAAAAAGTGCTTTCTTGTAGGCCAGGTGGATATATAAAGAGTATCCAAACCTGTTCCCACAAGCGTATATATCTTTAATCCTGTATCCTCAAAGCACCATATGTCCGCTTTCCCGTCGCCATTAAATTTACCACTTAAAACCTCCTTGGTAATTACAGGTTGTAAACCCGAACCAATATAATTCATTGATGGTGTCATCTGGCCGTAACTATTAACTAAGCTCCGGATGATCCAGTTTCCTTCCGGGAAATTGACGAAAATATCATTCACGCCATCTCCATTATAGTCAGCTGCTACTCTTTTTTCAGATTTCTTCATAGCCCTGGTAACCTGGGAGGAAGTTAAAAAATGGGAAAATGAAGGAACCTTTAGAGACGTGAACTCATTATCATCACCCTGGGTGAATTGCATTCTGTTTCGTTTTCCACTTATCCCGGTAACAGAACTATTCGTTGAATTTGTGAAAAACACTACCGGCGACGCAAAGGAATTTCCATTGGATATCATATATTTGAATGTAGATTGAGAAGATGAACCCTCCTCATACAGAATGTCATCTCTCCCATCTCCGTTTATATCCAGAGACCTTATATCTCGTAAAGTCATTCCACTCCCTGGTACTAATGTAGATTGGCTGAATGAACTTGTAAAATTATCGTTCCCGTCACTGAAATATACTTTTAAACCCGTCCAGGTAGCGCCCTTGGCCGCATCAGGAAGACAAAAAAAATCTGTCTTTCCATCTCCGTCATAATCACCGGGTATTAATCTGGATCTATAATTTACATATAGATGAGAGGTATTGTAGGTTGTTTGAGCGAATGAGACATTTGCAGGAATCTGATAGGTAATGGCAGTAGAGTTAAACCTGCCGGTTCCGACTCCATATTCTATTATTTCATTAAGAGTTGAATATGAATTATAATACGATCCCTGGTAAGTATATTTGAATTCATACGTTTTAACAGCTGTGCTATTGTATTTAATTATTATCTTATCCAATAACAATCGCTGCTCGATTTTTACTCCCTTCAGGTAAGTACAAGTCTTATCATTACGTTCTTTATAATAGAAAGTGATTGTATTTGGGCCATAAGTAATTTCTGCAGGATAAACACTGAAATTATCCTGGATATAAGCAAAATTCATCTGATTACCAAAAACGTCACTGATCTTTGAAACATACCAGTTGACAATCTGATAAGAACCAGTAATTAATTGTTTTGATCCGGGATTATTACCATATTCAAAGATAAGTCCCGACTTGGTTTCTGCTTTAAACCAGTTTGGTGCCTGTGGTGTCACTCTGGTAAAAATATCTATATCCGTCCGATACTGTGCATAGAAATCTCCATAACCATATGTTGATATATTGACAAGTCTTTGTCCATCCAGATAGAACCGGTCATTATTATCCAGGTTAACTCCTTTGGCAGATCCGTCGTGGTAATAAGTCTGAGGTCCGCGGGAGATTACTGATAATCCCCCGATCTGCCAGCCATAACCTGCTATACCTGGCCCCCTGTTACTTGAATATTCAAGAGATAGCCCCGGTGAAAGTCCATTTACCCCAGGAAAAATTTCCAATGGAACAGAGTAAACCGAACCTCCCATCGCATTTACATTCAGACTTCCGTTGGTAGCGCCAACCAGATAAGTTGATGTATTTAAAGTCCTTGTTTCAGGATCTACCGGAGTGCCGGTATAAGTAACTGTCCCGTTAACAACGGGATTTTGAATATCTATCGTCAGATTGCCCGACGATGGTGTATAATAATATCCCGGTCCCAGTGTCATTGTAGGAGTACTTTATAGTATCGGGAGACTGTGCATAAGACTTGAACGACATTATTGTTAATAACAACAATGTAAGAGTTGCAGATAACGTTTTCATAGCTAAATACATTTTTAGAAAATAAATACGATCTCAAAAATTTCTTTAAAAAGGTTTAATCATTTTTCCGTTTAATCCGGATAGGGTCGAAATTGTTACCCTCATTTTTGGACTTTTTTTCAAAAATTTTTTAATGGATGTGAAAGGCGTTGATAATATGCATTTTATGAAAGAGACTGGATCCGGCAATAAATACCTTTAATTGAAAAAGTTCCCGGATCAATTCTTGTATTAACCTTAACCTGCTAATGACAACTTTCATACTTTGCTTATATTGATATATTTGCAAATGGTTTTCTGGATTCAATGTAAGTTCTTATAGAACCAGGATCCTGGTCTCTTGTTATGAAAGAGCTGAAGGTGAATAACCCCCCTCCGGGGTTAATCTTAAATGACAACCTGGTAATCATAAATAAAATGCCTCTACTGAGTTAGTTGTCATAATGTCTGGAATGCAAAAATTCTTGAATCAGGAATTATGGCTCTTTGAATGTATTAAAGTCATTATTGTCGGGTAGGATTCTTCACTTCACTTCGTTACGTTCAGAATGACAGTCATTTGTCTTAAGGGAGTGGAGGGAAGCCGGGGCGTTTTGAATAAAATATGATCCATGACGGAAAGATAAGGCAAAACGCCCCGGCTTCCCTCCACTCCTCTACCTAAAATGCACTGTCATTCCGAATGAAGCAAACCTTCACTTTGTTCAGGTTTGCGAAATGAGGAATCTCCTTCGTGTTTAACCTTTTTGATAGAGCGTAGTCATACCCCTGGGTTGCAAAATTTTTTAAAACGGACTACAAATGTCAGACCGGTCTTTCAGCTTTCTCCCTTTAGGGCCGGGGTAAAAAAGCTGAAAGATACAGAAGCTTTAACCCGACTATTGAACAATCCGCCGGTTCTTATCCACCCATCTTGTCAGATCAATGAACATCTCCACCGATAACTGTTCGGGTCTCAGATCAAAGAACGGGCAATCCTCATTCTGAAGATCAAATGCCGATCTGATAGAGTTCCTCAGTTTCTTGCGACGCTGGGCAAATCCTGCCTTCACAACCCGTGTAAAAAACGCTTCATCAACACCAATATCCTTTACCTCATTCCTGGTGAGGCGGACAACACCCGATTTTACTTTCGGAGGAGGTGAAAATACATGTTCCGGAACAGTAAAAAGATATTCAGTTTTGTAAAATACCTGAAGAAGTACGCTCAGAATGCCATAATCCCTCGATCCGGGCCCCGAACAGATCCTTTCGGCAACTTCCTTCTGGAACATTCCGCAAACCTCCACAACCTTATCCCTGCTCTCCAATACCCTGAACAGGATCTGTGATGAAATATTGTATGGGAAATTGCCGGCAATACAAAGACTGCCCTTAAAATATTCTCCTAAATCCATCCTGAGGAAATCACCTCTTATAATCTCACCCAGACCGGGAAATTTTTCTTTCAGGAAATGAACCGATTCATTGTCTATTTCAATGACTTTCAGGTCGGCAAAATTCCTTTCCAGAAGATATTCAGTGAGTATTCCCGTACCCGGACCAATCTCAAGCACTGAATCATATCCATTACCGGTAAGTGATGATACCACTTTACGGGCAATTTCCCTGTCTTTTAGAAAATGCTGACCCAGATTTTTTTTTGGATGAACGCTTACCATTATTTCTTAAACTAACCTGGAACCTGCTTCGCCCACTGAAGCTTTCTTTGACCTCCATAGCTTTAGCGAAGGAAGTAGCGAAGGTGGGGAATCTGGAACCAGCAACCCTTCTAAATCTGCAGCAACTCTCTCCCGAATTTCCGCCAGAACGGAAGCTTGAGCCTCTCAAGCCATACAATGAACCTTTTAAGTACATTGTAGTAGAGTGTCGCGAACAGGAATATTATCATCAGCCAGACAATTATCATATTGAAAACCAGGGTGCTGATCTTAAGATTCCCGATCTGCTTATAAGGGGCATAGAAATGAGCCCTCCCGTGCTTTGATCCGGGTTTCATCAATACGGGATCGGCTTTTTGTATGAACTTATCGTCGGTCTCATATATTCTCCAGGTACTCCTCCGGTTCAGAACTAATTCCGCAAGTCTTTCATTATGATTTTCACTCCGTAATCTTACAAAAGCCTCCTCTCCTATCCGCTGCTCCATGGATCTTTTTACAGAATCAAGCTGAAGAGATGTTTTCCTTTCGTCCGACCTGAACCTTATATTCAGGCTGTCAAGATAAGAAAGAACATAATCACCAATTATATCATTAAATTTCTGATAATTAACACTGGTGATCCATTCTCCGGGCCTGATGCCGGTCATCTGTGATAATTCATCCAGATGGTAATTTAACTTTTTGAAGTTATTCTCAATATATTCTCTGAACTCCGGATTTTTTCCTACCTTCTCGCATTCCTGGACCTTAACCCTGAGCCTCGGGATCAGAAATGATGCATGCCAGTTGTAACTGCTGATGGCCATATCATAATCAAAGAAATTCCTTTCGTACCTGTTGCTTTTGAACTGCTCTACGGTAATAGCCTCATAAGACCACCTTGTAGTCATGATATCACCTATAACCGGGACATAAATTTTTCTGCTGAACGCTTTATGCAGATCGTCAAACTGTATCATGGCGCCTCCAAGGAGAAGCTGGGGAACAAGTAAAAGGGGTATAAGTATATAAATGCTTATGGCCGACCTCATGCCTGCGGAAATATTCAGTCCCAGCAGGTTCCCGAAGCATGCCGTTGAGAACAGGATAAGCCAGTGCCTGAAAAGCATTCCTTTAACTTCGAGTATTGCATTTGCCACAAGTACAAAGGAAAGTGTCTGAATAGCCGACAGAACGAACAAAAAATTGATCTTTGAGAAAAGATAGCTGAGCCTGCTCAGGTTAAGGAATTTTTCTCTTTCCAGTATCTTCCTGTCCCTGAAGATCTCTTCGGCACTTACAGTAAGCCCTATGAAAATCGCCACTGTAATTGACATAAAGAGGAATACCGGATAGTTAATATTATCCGCGAAAAGGTAGGTCTGCTCCTCGCTGTATTTTGATATATATCCGAGTATTAGTGCCAGAAGTGGGGCTTCCAGAAGGTTGATTGTCATATACTGCCTGTCGGCCAGCTTTCTGGTGATATTTCTTTTTATAAATGTTCTGAGCTGTACAGATTTGCGGGGAACCCTGAAGTTGCCGGGGGTCATAGCTACTTTTTCAGGTCTCGGCCTGAGCGACGGCATCATTTTCTTCCGGTATTTTTCATACCATTCTGCCGGACTCACCTGTCTGTCCCTTCCCGGCATACCGTCATTATCAATCACTTTGACCTCGACTATGTGAAGAATATTGTCAGTTTCAATATTTCCGCAACCCGGACATTCGCTTTCAGCTGCATTGGCCTGGGATGTTTCTGTTTTGAAATAGACCAGGGCTTCCACGGGATCGCCGTCGTAGATCATATATCCTCCCTTGTCGAGGATCCACAGACGGTCGAACATTTTTATTATATCGGAAGAAGGCTGATGAATGATTGCAAAAACAAGCTTGCCGTTCAATGCCTGGTTCCTTAGCAGCACCATCACCTTTTCCGAATCGAAAGATGACAAGCCCGATGTGGGTTCATCGACAAACAGAACTTTCGGCTCACGCATCAGTTCCAGGCCTATATTCAGCCTTTTCCTCTGACCTCCGCTGACCTTTTTGTTCAATACATCCCCTACCTGAAGATCCTTTATCTCCAGAAGATCAAGATCCTGAAGGACTTTCTCAACAGTGATGTTAAGCTGTTCTTCCGTGTAATCACCAAAGCATAATCTTGCATTAAAATAAAGGTTCTGGAAAACAGTCAGCTCCTCAATAAGCATGTCATCCTGGGGAACATAGCCGATAAGTCCTTTTATATCCTCTGCATCGGCATGTATGTCATAGCCATTTAAATAAATATTCCCTTCAGTAGGTTTCAGTTTTCCGTGAAGAAGGTTCAGCATCGTTGTTTTTCCGACACCGCTCCCTCCCATCAGCCCTACCATATTGCCCGATTCAACCCTGAAATTCATCTTCTGAACTCCATTGTCGGAGTTCTTAAATGTAAACTGAATATTATGGCCTTCAAATACAACCTTTTCAGAGGATTTTCCGGATATGAACTGCTTGAATATCTTCGAATAATAGATCGGTTCAATGCCCAGACCTTTAATGTTTACACCTCTTTCGAGCAGGTAAGGCCGGCATACAATTATATCACGTCCCTTGAAATAAAGAGTAAGCGGACCATCATATGTAAGAAGAAGGGTTTGAGTACTCTCGATATAAAGGATAATTATATGCCCTTTGAAACCTTTTATCTTAAGGTGACGCCAGCTTTCATAGTTCCTGTAGGCAGATGCGCCGGAAAGTTCGGGATTATCACTTTCAATTATGAGAACACTGTCTGTGGAGATGTCATCAAAGGTCCTGCCAATAATAAATGCCGATACATTATCATATTCCTTCCTGGAAATATTAAATGTTTTTACTACTATGTCGACTATTGTTTTCTCCTGTTCGGAGATCATTCCATCCTCAAATGCAAACTCCATAAGCTGGAGGAAGACTATCATCCTTTCTTCAAGGAACAGTCCCTTTTTGATCTGACGGCAGATATTGGTTATCTGGAATGATATCAGTGAGTTTTCATCTGCCAGTTCGGCCTTATCGACACTTTTCAGTTCATTTGAATAAAACTCGAGATTATTTTCGAAAAGGGCGTAGTATTCTTCCTCGAGCTCCCTGTTAAGATATCTTCTGAGGTAACTGCGCAGAATTTTTTTGCCTCTTGATGTTATCCCTGCCGGGTTGACCGTTGAAACTATGGCAAAGATATGAATCAACGCCAATAATACTGACTCCCTCATAAATATGCCAGTTCAAAAAAAGACCGCAAAGTCAGATTCTTTGCGGTCATCTGTAGGATAAAGAACTACTTAATGATCTGGGCCCTGATCCCTTCGATTGCTTTTGTAATGTCAATTATATTCTGCTGGGTCAGGCTTGTTCCCAAACCTTCATATACCTTTTTGATCGGTTCGAGAATTGCCAGGAAATTACTGATATCCTCTTCGTTTTCATAAGGTTTTGTTACTTCAAGGAAAGTATTGAATGCTTCTTTCTGCTCAAGCAGATTCCTGGATATCCCTGCAACCTGGTATGCTGCCTCCGAAACATGTGTTGTAAGATACATCCCTTCAACCCATGCGCCACCAACAACAAGCAGTGCAAGCGTTTCCTGATTGTTCTCAACAAGGTAAGCATATGTGCTCTGGAAGGCTTCGGTAAGTATCTTTACAAGCTCATCACGATTGTCAAAGTTCTTCCTGATCTTTTCATACCACGATTCATCATATATCTGCGACATATTTAGTTCGTTGGCAAGCGACCTCAGGGCGCTCAGGTAATTCAGCACCTCCTGCTGCATATTATATAAGGTGGCATAGCTCAGATCAGCGCCATATCCTCCCAGGTTGATAGCTCTGTCGGTGCTTTTAATATATTTCTTCGAATTCTCGACAGGATTTGAAATGCCGAATATATATCCAACTTCAAGATCAGTCAACATCTTTATAACCTCGGCAGATGTGGGCAGAGGATATACTTTCTTTTCAATCTGATTCAATATGGTATCAGCCTCATTCATATCAATTTTCTTCTGCTCACCGGTACCCCTGTTCCTGCAGGAGGTATTAGATGTAATGATCACAAAACCTGCCAGAAGCAAAGGAAGAAGCAATGCCGCAATCGTCTTTTTCATACCTGATCAATTTTATATTAACTTAACAATCAAAACTGCGCATAAAAATAATAAATAAATTAAATAATAGACATCTTGTTTGAAGTTATTTGATAGCCGGTATCCTTGTCTTATAACCAGTGTCTTAAATATTTTATTCCCATTATTTATTGGTACGGGTCATAACAGAAGCAGGCACGATATGAATTTAATTATCTTTGTTCCTCCGGGAATTATACAATTCTGATGAACTGGAATTTTGATGAAGAAGTAAACAGGGGAGGAACAGACTCTGTAAAGTACGACCTGAGATATGAGGTTTTCGGGAAGAAGGACATTATTCCCATGTGGGTGGCTGATATGGATTTCAGGGCGCCGGAATTCATTACCGGGAAACTACAACACCGTATTGACCATGGATTATATGGCTATTCCTTCCGCTCCAGCGAATATTTTAATTCAATAATTAACTGGTTCCGTTCAGGATATAACTGGAAGATTGAAAAGGACAGCATTTGTTTCTGTCCGGGAACTGTTCCTGCATTAAACCTTTGTACCCTTGCCTTCACAAGGCCGGGAGATTCAATAATTGTCCAGCCGCCTGTATATTTTCCTTTCTTTTCGGCTGTCGAAAGTCATGGACGTAAACTTGTCATTAATCAGCTCATCGAAAAAAGCGGCAGATGGTTTATGGACCTCGATTCACTTGAGCAGATAGTATCGCCGGAAACGAAGATGATCATTATCTCCAACCCTCATAATCCGGTCGGCAGAGCCTGGTCTGAAGAAGAGCTGAGACAGCTTTCCGATATCTGTCTAAGAAACAGAATATTAATACTTTCCGATGAAATCCATTGCGATCTTACCCTTCCGGGTCATTTCCATACCCCGGTCGCAAGACTGTCGGAGGAAATTTCAGATATAACGGTTACCTGTGTAGCTCCGAGCAAGACCTTCAACCTTGCAGGCCTGTCGACATCTTCGGTAATCATATCAAATCCGGTTCTGAGGAAATACTTTAACAGGAAAGTTGAGATCCTTCATGTCGGTAACGGGAATATTTTCGGTAACATTGCCTCAGTTGCCGCATATTCGGAAGGACACGAATGGCTGGCAGCGCTGATGGAATATATTGACGGAAATGTAAATTATGTGACCGGATATTGCAGGGAGCATATCCCTGAAATCATCCCTGTCCAACCCGAGGCCACTTATATGATCTGGCTCGATTGCCGTAAATTAGGCATGAAGGGGAAGGACCTGCAAAGCTTCTTCGTTAATAAAGCGGGTGTGGGAATGAATGAAGGATCGACATTTGGTCCGGGCGGAGAAGGATTTATGAGGATAAATGTGGCCACGACACGGAGCAGGGTTGAAAAAGCCATGCACAGGATTGAACAGGCTGTTGCCTCAGCAAGATGACAGGTATTAAGAAATGAAATATAATCAACGTGTAAAGCTCACTCTCGAAGACGGATCGGTCTTTTACGGAAGGTCCTTCGGGGCGGCTCTTCCCGCAGCCGGAGAAGTGGTGTTCAATACCGCCATGACCGGATATCCCGAAAGTCTCACTGATCCTTCATACCATGGTCAGATCCTGTGCCTGACATATCCTCTCGTAGGTAACTATGGAGCCCCCGCAAGGAATGAAGAAAATGATCTTTACAGGTTCTATGAATCATCTTCAATTCATATCTCAGGACTCATCGTATCGGATTATTCCTTTGAATACAGCCACTGGAATGCAGCAGAAAGCCTTGATGAATGGCTTAAACGGAATAATGTCCCGGGTATTTATGGCATCGATACCAGAGCGCTTACAAAACGGATACGCGAAAAAGGCTCAATGCCCGGAAAGCTTGAACCCGACGGCACTGAAGCGGAGTTTTGTGATCCCAACAAATCAAATCTTGTCGAAAAGGTCAGCACAAGGACCAAAAAGGTATATGGTTCGGGAAAATTCAGGATAATCCTGATTGACTGCGGAGTTAAATACAATATAATCAGGAATCTGCTGAAGCGCGACACTACAATAATCAGGGTCCCATGGGACTACGATTATAATAATGAGGAGTATGACGGTTTGTTCATATCAAACGGCCCGGGCGACCCGAAAATGTGCACCACAACAATCGAAAACTTAAAGAGATCTTTCAGTAAGGATATTCCCGTTTTCGGGATCTGTCTCGGGAACCAGCTTATGGCACTGGCGTCGGGTGCGGATACCTACAAACTGAAATACGGGCACAGAAGTCATAACCAGCCCGTTGTAATGACAGGAACCGATAAAGCCTATATCACTTCACAAAATCACGGATATGCGGTGGATAATAAGACCCTTGCCAAAGACTGGGAGCCGCTTTTCATCAATCTGAACGATAGTACCAACGAGGGAATGAAACATAAGAGCATGCCATTCTTTTCAACACAGTTCCACCCCGAGGCATCCGGCGGTCCGACAGATACAGACTATCTGTTCGATGTATTTATGGATAATATCAGGAAGAATGTAAAGTAAGAATGAAGAACATTCGAAATCAGAATGCAGAACTTTTTGCTGTGAAAGTTTCCCCTCCTTTTTTTAAGGAGGGGTGGCCAGACCACAAAATCATCTAAACTGCAGAATATAAATGGTCTGGCCGGGGTGGTTGTTTAAGAATCTGTCAAAGCAGGACTATCCTCATCACTTTATATATCCCATCAGCTTCTCTGACATTTCCGCAGCTGTTTTGTTCTTAAAGAACTTTATATTTTCATCGAACATCCTTGCAATTTCTTCATTGCAGAGGTTGCCAAGACTTCCTTCATGCACATAATCCGAAATTGCTGTTTTTGAGAAGGAAGAGTTCTTTACCATATCGGCTACGGCTTTATATGCATCCCTGAACGGGATACCCTGTTTTACCAGCCTGTTCACTTCCTCGGTGCTGAAAATTGTATTATATATAGGATTTTCTGTAATATTCTTCCTGATCCTGATATTATTCAGCATAAGGAGCATTATTTCCAGACACTCCTGCAATTCGGAGAATGCATCGAACATGATCTGTTTCAGTAATTGCAGGTCGCGGTTATATCCCGATGGCAGATTTGAAACCAGCATGGCAACTTTTCCCGGAAGGGTCTGTATAAGATTTGTCCTGCCCCTTATGAGTTCAAAAACATCAGGGTTCCTTTTCTGGGGCATGATGCTTGATCCTGTAACATATTCGTCGGGAAAATCGATGAACCTGAATTCTGCGGTCATGTAAAGACAGATATCCATTGAAAAGCGCGAAAGGGTTTGTGCAAGAGAAGCAAGAGCTGAAGCTATTGCCATTTCGACTTTTCCCCGGCTCAGGCTGGCATAGGCTGAATTATAAACCAGATCATCAAACTCCAGAAGCTCCGAAGTAAGCTTTCTGTTAAGGGGAAGAGTGGTCCCGTATCCTGCCGCTGTTCCCAGGGGATTCCTGTTGTTGAGAGCTCTCGCCGTTGTCAGAAGTGAAAGATCATCTGTAAGACTCTCGGCATATGCACCAAACCACATACCGAAAGATGATACCATGGCCGGCTGCATATGAGTGTACCCCGGCAATAATACCTCCCTGTACTGATCGCTCAATGACTGAAGCTTCCTGAAAAGCCTGTTCATAAGCATAGCTACCTTGTCAATCTCTTCACGGGTGTAGAGCCTGATATCAACAAGCACCTGGTCGTTCCTAGATCGCCCGGTATGGATCTTTCTTCCTGTCGTCCCCAGTATTGAAGACATCTCCTTCTCGATCTGCGAATGAATATCCTCCACCCCGTTCTCAATGGCCAGACTCCCCTCTTCGTCCCATACAAAAAGTGAATGAAGGGCTTTCAGCATGTTATTCTTCTCGTCATTCTCAATCAGACCTACATCATGAAGCATTATCACATGTGCCATCGATCCTACAATATCCCATTTTGTAAGATGAAGATCCGTCTTTCTGTCCTTCCCGGCGGTGAATTCAATTATTGCCGGTTCGGGATTAATTCCTTTTTCCCATAATTTCATTGTGATTTTTTTTAAAGTAGCAAACTATCTGATTACTTTTCCCATCTTCATTTTGTAATTTTTACCCCCATCCCAACCTTCACCCAGGGGGGAAGGCGCTGGAGCAGCTTTTCCCCCCTGGGGGAAACGGGAAAGGGGGTATAATTTGATGTGGGAAAAAATATCCCTAATTGCTTTCCTATCCGTTTGTCCAGCTCCGGGAAGTATGAAGGTTTCATTGCCAATTGCTTTATTTTCTCTGACTTTCCTCAACAATTGCCCTGTGAGCCATAAGCCGGATGGCATTTATCTTTATGAACCCCCTGCTGTCGGTCTGATCAAATCCGCCGTCAATATCCATGCTCGACAGCTTTTCATTATAAAGTGAAGATGGTGATTCGCGGCCTTCAATTATCACGTTCCCCTTATAAAGGCAGAGATGAACACTTCCGTCGATCAGTTCCTGGCTCTTTTCTATAGCAGCCATAAGGAAATCCATTTCGGGACTGAACCAGAAACCATTGTAAATCAGCTCGGCAAATTTGGGTCTGAGCATACTTACAAGTCTCATCACTTCCCTGTCCATTGCTATCCCTTCAATATCCTTATGAGCAATATGAAGGACGGTTGCAGCGGGGGTTTCATAAACGCCTCTTGATTTTATGCCAACAAACCTGTTCTCGACCATATCGAGAAGTCCGATGCCGTTACTTCCGGCAAGCTGATTAAGATATACGAACATTTCATAAGGATCCTCCCTTGTGGTTCCGTTATCTTTATTTATAATCCTTACAGGTATCCCGTTCCTGAAATGAATAACTATCCTGGTTTCCTTGTCCGGTGCATCCTGAGGCATAACCATCTTTGTAAGCATGCTTTTGCTGAGCGTGTACATGGGATCTTCCAGAACACCTGCTTCATGGCTGATATGCATAAGGTTATCATCCTCACTGTAAGGCTTGTCAATACTGGCCTTTACGGGGATTTTGTTTTCAGACGCGTATTTCAGAAGATCTGTCCTGCCTTTGAAAGCCGAAAGAAATTCCTTATCCTTCCAGGGTGAGATCACTTTGACGCCGGGCATTAATGCATAGTAACATAATTCAAATCTTACCTGGTCATTTCCCTTACCTGTTGCCCCATGAGCAACAGCTACTGCTCCCTCAGTCTTCGCCACTTCAATCTGCTTCCTGGCTATAAGCGGCCTGGCAAGAGCAGTCCCCAGAAGATACCTGTCCTCATAGATCGCATTTGCCATTATTGCCTTGAAAACATATTTTTCAACAAATTCCCTTTTCAGATCAGAAATAATGACTTTTGATGCACCAAGCATCAAAGCTTTCTTCCTGCACTCTTCAAAATCTTCATCCTGCCCTACATCCGCAACATATGCAATAACATCATAATCTTTCCCGATCAGCCATTTAAGGATGACTGAAGTATCCAGACCTCCGCTGTAAGCCAAAACAACCTTTTCTTTCATTACCGTAATTTTTGGAACAATTATTAATATAAAATTTATATCTGCCTGTTTTTCAGATGCTCATGTAAACCCGGAATGATCCCCTCAAGACAGTCGTGCATTTGCTGGAGGCTTATTCCATCCCTGGGTATGACAAGTATAGTATCATCCCCGGCAATGGTCCCGGCTATTTCAAAACGGGGTGTATTATCAATGCATATCGCGGTATTGCTGGCATTCCCCGGAATTGTCCTGATGATCATCATACCCCTTGCCTCGATCAGATTCGTGATTGCCGGCAAAACCGGAATTGTACCGGCGGTCCCGGGAGTAACTCCGGGGGTATCCGGAAAGAAATATTTGTACCCTCCTCTTCCGTCAGGCTTCCTTCCGGCACCAAGCTGCCTGAGATTCCGCGACAAAGTAGCCTGCGTGCAGGTTATACCTCTGCTCTTCAATCTCCTGAGTAACATCTCCTGGGAAGATATATTTCCTTCCCTGATGATCCTTTCAATTGCCAGCATCCTTTTTGGCTTCTGCATATTTATTCAATAATTGTGCAAATATATTCATTTTTGTCAGGAAACAAATCCTGATAAGAAAAATGTTATATTTTTGATCCGTAAAACCTGCAGATGAAAAATGAGATAAAGAAGGTAGTGCTTCTGGGTTCAGGCGCCCTTAAGATAGGTGAAGCCGGCGAATTTGATTATTCCGGTTCGCAGGCACTCAAGGCATTAAAGGAGGAAGGCATAAAGACAATTCTTATCAATCCCAACATAGCCACGGTACAGACTTCGGAGGAGATCGCAGATGAGATATATTTTCTTCCCGTAACACCTTATTATGTCGAAAAGGTAATTGAAAAGGAAAAACCTGATGGCATATTGCTTGCATTTGGTGGACAGACGGCCCTGAACTGCGGAACACAGCTTTTCAAAACAGGTGTCCTTGAGAAACACAATGTCAGGGTGCTGGGAACTCCTGTTACAGCAATAATAGATACTGAGGACCGGGAACTGTTCGTAAGGAAGCTGAATGAAATTAACATCCATACACCGCGAAGCATTGCGGTATCGGGTGTTGAGGAAGCCCTGGAAGCAGCAGGCAGGCTAGGTTTTCCGGTTATCATAAGAGCTGCATTCACTCTCGGAGGACAGGGAAGCGGATTTGCATCAAACCCTGAAGAACTAAGGACACTGGCAGCAAGATCATTTTCATATACTGACCAGATCCTTGTTGAGGAATCGCTCAAAGGATGGAAAGAGGTCGAATATGAAGTTGTAAGAGACAGGTTCGACAACTGTATCACTGTCTGCAACATGGAAAACTTCGATCCCCTCGGGATCCATACAGGAGAGAGTATTGTGGTTGCACCCTCACAAACTCTTACAAACAACGAATATCACAAACTGAGGGAATTATCCATCAGGATCATCAGGCATATCGGGATAGTGGGGGAATGTAATGTGCAGTATGCCCTCTCTCCCGATTCGGAGGAATACAGGGTCATCGAAGTAAATGCCAGACTCTCCCGGTCAAGTGCACTGGCATCCAAAGCAACCGGCTATCCCCTCGCATTTATAGCTGCAAAGCTGGCAATCGGATACGGACTTCATGAACTGAAAAACTCAGTTACAAAAAATACAACCGCATGCTTTGAACCTGCTCTCGATTATATAGTCTGTAAGATCCCCCGCTGGGACCTCAACAAATTCTCAGGAGTATCCCATGCAATAGGTTCCAGTATGAAAAGCGTGGGAGAGGTAATGTCAATTGGCAGAAACTTCGAGGAAGCGATCCAGAAAGGTCTGAGAATGATCGGAATGGGAATGCACGGATTTACAGGGAACAAGGATCCTGGTTTCCGGGAACTCGAAAAGGAGCTTGCCGAACCTACTGACATGCGTATCTTCTCAATCTCCGAAGCTCTCGAAAAAGGTATGTCGCCGGATAAGATTCACGGGCTCACCAAGATTGATAAGTGGTTCATTTATAAACTTAAAAACATAATTAACATAAAAAATGAGCTTTGCAGATTCCATTCTTTAAAAAGTATACCTCCCGACCTTCTCCTGCAGGCTAAAATATACGGATTCAGCGATTTTCAGATCGCAAGGCATGTGCTGAGATCATCCTCCGCACAGATAAATAACGATCTTATGAAGGTGAGAGAATACCGCAAATCACTCGGCATCATCCCTTATGTGAAACAGATCGATACCCTGGCTGCCGAATACCCTGCAGTTACAAATTATCTTTACCTGACCTACAGCGGTACGGAACATGATATCCGGTGCGAGGATGACAGGAAATCCGTGATAGTCCTGGGATCAGGCGCCTACAGGATAGGATCAAGTGTTGAATTCGACTGGTGTTCGGTGAATGCAATAAACACGATCAGAAAAGAAGGCTTCAGATCGGTGATGATAAACTATAACCCTGAAACCGTAAGCACCGATTATGATATCTGCGACAGGCTTTACTTTGATGAACTCACCCTCGAAAGGGTAATGGATATTATTGAATTCGAAAATCCACTGGGAGTAATAATATCGGTGGGCGGACAGATCCCGAATAACCTGGCAATGAGGTTATACAGGGAAAATGTTCCGATACTCGGCACTTCACCGGTATCAGTTGACCGTGCAGAAGACCGGCACAAATTTTCAAAAATGCTCGATGAACTTTCAGTTGATCAGCCCCGGTGGCAGGAGCTGTCATCAATCGGTGATATCTTCGGTTTTGTCGACAGGATAGGATTCCCGGTTCTCATCAGACCATCTTATGTCCTTTCGGGAGCAGCCATGAACGTAGTTTCAAACAGGAATGAGCTTACACATTATCTCAACCTTGCTGCACAGGTGTCCAAACAATACCCCGTGGTAGTCTCGGAATTCATAGAGAATGCCAAGGAAATCGAAATAGATGCTGTGGCCAGGGAAGGCGAGATCCTTGCTTATGCCATAAGTGAACATGTCGAATTTGCCGGCGTTCACTCCGGTGATGCCACTATCGTTTTCCCTCCCCAGAAAATCTATTTCGAGACTGTCAGGCGTATAAAAAGGATTTCCCGACAGATCGCCAGGGAACTGAATATTTCAGGACCTTTTAACATACAATTCCTTGCCAGGGATAATGATATTAAAGTCATTGAATGCAATCTCCGTGCAAGCCGGAGCATGCCGTTTGTATCCAAAGTCCTTAAAACCAATTTAATAGAACTGGCAACAAAAGTAATGCTCGGTATCCCTGCTGAGAAACCCGGAAAGTCGGTCTTCGAACTCGATTATGTAGGCGTAAAAGCCCCCCAGTTCAGCTTCTCGCGGATCGCCAAAGCCGATCCGGTGCTGGGAGTCGACATGGCTTCCACAGGTGAGGTCGGCTGTATTGGAGAAGGATTCTATGAAGCAATCCTCAAGGCAATGTTCTCTGTCGGTTACAGGGTCCCAAAAAAAAGTATCCTCCTGTCAACAGGTCCGGCACGCTCCAAGGTTGAGCTTCTCAACAGCGCCAAAGCCCTCAGGGACAGGGGTCATACTCTTTATGCCACCCGCGGTACCAGACAGTTCCTTAATAATGCCGGAGTTGAGGCTCAGCTGGCGTACTGGCCCGACGAGGATAAATCACCAAATACTATCGAACTCATCAGAAACCGCGAAGTGGATCTTGTTATAAACATACCCAAGGACCTCTCTGCATCCGAACTTAACAACGACTATTCAATAAGAAGAAGTGCAATCGATTATAATATCCCGCTTATAACAAATGCCCGGCTCGCAAGTGCCTTCATCCTTGCTTTTTGCAGGATACCGGAGGATAAGCTGGCAATAAAGAGCTGGAGTGAGTATAAGTAGGGACGGAGGGACAGGAAGAAGGATGAGGTGATGAGGTGAGGGGGGGATGAGGTGAGGGGGTGAT
>Ga0116155_10000794_pt1 | contig 24276 bp, 19 predicted proteins | sample AD_UKC032_MetaG_FD_89890 | JGI IMG/M metagenome (GOLD analysis project Ga0116155, IMG submission 89890) | Active sludge microbial communities of municipal wastewater-treating anaerobic digesters from USA - AD_UKC032_MetaG | ecosystem: Engineered > Bioreactor > Anaerobic > Digestate | place: USA...
CCAAAGGGCTTATCCGTCAGTTTGCGGATTTCGCGGATGGCTTCCCTGGTTTGCGCAGCGTTCAGCGGACCTGTTGCCAGAATGCCCAATCCACCGGCGTTGGATACCGCCGCCACCATTTTCGGTACACTGATCCAGCTCATGCCGGAGAGCAGAATCGGGTACTTGATACCGACCATTTCAGTTAATCGTGTTTTCATAGTTGCTCCTTATATGATTTAAGTTTTTCTGACTTTTTTTGTAATTCAATTTCCACAGAGCTTTGCGACTCTTGCCGAACATGCCTTGGCTTCGGCCGCCATTCTTTCCATCAGTTCCTGACAGGTGGGGATATCGTTGATCAGACCGATGGACTGACCAACCATCAAAGGCGCGTAATTGACATCACCGGTTTCCCAGGCTTCCTTTACCTTCTGACCGGATAAAAGGGGGATGAGCTCTTCAAATCCGCCATGTCTGGCTTCAATCGCCAGAACTTCTTCTAAAACTTTGGACTTTAGGCCGCGCCCCTGCAGGCCAATGGATTTGCCGTAAATCACCGTATCAAATTCCTGCCTCCGGATGAGTTCCTGTTTGATATTATCATGCACCTCGCATTCCTTTGTGGCGATAAATCGGCTGGCCATCATCACGCCTTCGGCGCCCAGGGCGAGCGCCGCGGCCATGGTTCGGCCGTCCGCGATTCCGCCGACAGTCACCACGGGAATTTTAACGGAGGAGACGATGCGCGGTGTGAGAACCATAGAGGTGACATCGTCATTTAACGGATGCCCGCCTTCTTCAATGCCCGCCGCATAAATGCCGTCAAAGCCGATTTTATCGGCGTGCAGCGCGTGTCGCACCGCACCGACTTTGTGAAACATTTTCACGCCGGCATTTTTCAACAGCTCGACGGCTTCCATTCCCGCCACCTTATCCAGCGGCGTGCCGGAAAACTCAATACCGGCTACCTTTTCTTCGGCGCAGACCTTAACATACATCTTGTGGTGTTCCGGTGTGATTCGCACCGACGGTAAAAGCGTAATCGCAACAAAGAACGGCTTATCGGTGAGTTTGCGAGTTTCCCTGATTGCCGCGCGAAATTCGTCCGCCGTTTCATAATTGCCGGCTGTCAGATTACCGATGCCACCCGCGTTGGACACTGCCGCGCACATTTTCGGTTTGCAAAGCCACATCATGGCTCCGCAGATAATCGGGTACTTCACACCAAACATTTCTGTAATTGCTGTTTTAAACATTAATGCCTCCTTTAATCTTTTGTGCCGCCTTGCTTGTGCGGCCGGTATTTTAATTTTTTCAAACTTTTTTGAATATTTTGCTCAACCTGTTTCTGGAAAAGACGCCTTAAGATATACTCGCGGTAGAATTCGCCGATTCGGGTAAGTTCGGTGGTGATGAGGATATTCTCTCTTGTGGATTTACCGGCAACAATTTTACGGCGAAGCGCCATTTCCTTTTTTACAATTTTTTTGCCCAACTCAACCCAAAAGAATAGTTCGTCCAGTTCCATACCTAATGCGGAAAATTGCTTGATACCATCGCGTCCCACCCGCACATCGTCTTCATCATACAGCGGTTTATCGGAGCCGGTTGCAAGGGGAATCAAAATGCCCATTTTCTCCGCTTTCTTTAAATCTTTTTCCGCCAAGCCGGTAGTCTCCAGAAAAGCCTGCCGGTCAACCAGGCCATGCCCGGCATAGTCATCCAAACCAAAAACAGCGTTTTCCACCGTTTCCGCCTCGGTCAGGCTCAGCCCCTCGTCCATGCGGCGCAAAATATTTTTGATGAGATAGAGAGGAAAGTAACGTTTCCCCTTAAGTTCCTGAATGGCTCGCAGACGATCAATACAGGCCTCGTCATAAAAGGCCATTTTTTCATTGGCCTTTTCGGGTTTGGGCAGCAGTCCCTCTCCGACATAGTAGCGAATGGTTGAAGGTCGAACGCCGCTTCTTTTTGCAATTTCACCGATTTTTAATTTCATTCGTCAAACCAAACATTAAAGTTGAGCTTTAATGTTATAGTTTGATTGGAAGCCGCTGTCAAGAAAATAATCAGAAAATAAAAAAATGAGCGATTTGCTCATGAAGATGTTTTGTTTTGATATGTTTCATTTACCTGTTGCACTGTACTTTCAAAGATGTATGATGCCAAAACAATTAGACAATATTCATAACCAGTTGAAATATAGCTGGCGCGGAAGAAAGATCATATGAGCATATGACCAATCAGAATCCTGAACAGATTGCCCGCGACAACATTGATAAACAATTAAATGATTGCGGCTGGATTATCCAGAACAAGAAGCAAATCAATCTGCAAGCCGGAACCGGTGTTGCCGTCACGGAATATCAGACGGCCAGCGGCCCTGCAGATTATGTTTTGTTTGTTGATGGCAAACCGGTTGGCGTTATCGAGGCCAAAAAGGAAGAAGAAGGCGTCCATTTAACCGTTCACGAAGACCAGTCCAAAGATTACGCCGACAGCAAACTGAAATACCTCGATAACGATCCGCTTCCTTTTGTCTATGAAAGCACCGGCACTTTAACCCGGTTTACCGATTACCGTGATCCCAAGCCGCGCTCCCGCCCGCTTTTTACCTTTCATCGTCCGGAAACATTTCGTGCCTGGTTGAAGCGCGACCAATCACTGCGGAAAAGGTTATTTGATATTCCCGCTCTTCAAACCGCCGGTCTGCGTGATTGCCAAATCATCGCAATTAACAATCTCGAAAAATCATTTCGTGCCAATCAACCCAGAGCCCTTGTTCAAATGGCCACCGGTTCGGGCAAAACGTTTACAGCCATTACGGCGATATATCGCCTGTTAACCTACGCCAAAGCGGGCAGAGTGCTGTTTCTGGTAGATACGAAAAATCTGGGCGAACAGGCCGAACAGGAATTTATGGCCTATGTGCCCAATGATGACAACCGCAAGTTTTCCGAGCTTTACGGTGTGCATCGTCTCAAATCAGGTTTTGTGCCTACCGACAATCAGGTTTATATTAGCACCATTCAGCGTTTGTATTCCATCCTGCGAGATAAAGAACTGGACGAAAAGGACGAAGAGACAAATCCGGCAGAAATCCGATGGGAGGGTCGCGCGCCGGTGCCGGTCGGCTACAATCCCCAATTGCCCGTTGATTTTTTTGATTTCATCGTCATTGATGAATGCCACCGTAGCATTTACAACCTCTGGAAACAGGTGCTGGATTATTTCGATGCGTTTTTAATCGGCCTGACCGCGACGCCCGACAACCGCACCTTTGGTTTTTTCAATCAGAACATCGTCAGCGAATACACGCATGAACAGGCCGTGACCGACGGTGTCAATGTCGGCAGCGACGTTTACCTGATAGAAACAAAAATTACGAAGAAGGGCGCCCAAATCTGGAAAGGTCAGTACGTGGATCGCCGGGAGAAGCTCACCCGCAAGAAACGCTGGGAGCAGTTGGATGAAGACGTGAGCTATACCAATACCGAACTGGATAACGATGTGGTCAATCCCAGCCAAATTCGCACAGTCATCCGCACCTTCAAAGATCATCTTCCGGAAATGTTTCCTGAACGCATGAATGAAAAAGACGAACTGGAAGTGCCCAAAACATTGATCTTTGCCAAGACCGACAGCCATGCCGATGACATCATTCAAATCGTCCGCGAAGAGTTCGGCGAAGAAAACCGCTTTTGTAAAAAAATTACCTACAACAGCGACAATCCCAAAAGCACGCTGGCGCAGTTCCGCAACGATTATCACCCGCGCATTGCCGTCACCGTGGATATGATTGCCACCGGCACGGATGTCCGGCCTCTGGAGTGCCTGCTTTTCATGCGGGATGTCAAAAGCCGCAACTACTTTGAGCAGATGAAGGGAAGGGGCACGCGCACCATCAACCTTGACGATCTCAGAAAAGTCACGCCGCAGGCCAAAACCACCAAAGACCATTACGTGATTGTGGATGCCGTTGGCGTCACGCAAAGCCTGAAAACCGACAGCCGACCGCTTGAGAGAAAACCGGGCGTGCCTCTGAAGGATTTGCTGGCCGCCATTACTGTGGGTGCAAGAGATGAAGATCTGTTTACATCATTGGCGAACCGTCTGGCGCGCCTGGAGAGGCAGGTTACCGAAAAGGAAAAGAAGACATTCGCCGAAAAGGCGAAGGGCAAAACCATTACGCAGGTGGTCAAGGAACTGCTCGATGCCTATAACCCCGATACGCTGGAAAATTTGCGTCTGAAAGTGGAAGCAGAAAATCCTGAGGAACCACCCGCCAAGCAAGAAGAAAAAATCAAGATGCTGACCGACGATCTGCGGGATCAGGCCGCCGCCACTTTTAATGGCGATCTCAACGAATACATTGAAAACGTGCGCAAAATTCACGAACAGATTATTGATACGGTCAATATTGACGAAACAACAAAAGTCTGCTGGGAAAAGGACAATAAGGAAAAAGCTCAAACTTTGGTAAAAGACTTTGCCGACTGGATAGCAAAGCACAAGGATGAAATTACCGCACTGCAAATCTTTTACGCCCAACCATACCGCAGGCGCGAACTCACCTACAGCATGATTCGTGAGCTGGTGGATACAATAATTGCCGACAAACCCGTTCTTGCACCTCTGCACGTGTGGCGCGCCTACGAAATTTTGGAAGAAGCCAGCGGACAGCCTAAAAACGAACTGGTAGCGCTTGTTTCGTTGATTCGCAAGGTGGCTGGGATAGATTCCAAGCTGACGGCTTATGACAAAACAGTAGATAAAAACTTTCAGAACTGGGTCTTCAAAAAACAGGCAGGCACTTTAAAGTTTAACGAAGAACAAATGCAGTGGTTAAGAATGATTAAAGACCATATCGCGGCATCCGTTTCCTTCAGCGTTCAAGACCTGGACTACACGCCTTTCGACGCGCAGGGCGGCAAAGGAAAGATGTGGCAGCTTTTCGGGAATGAAACTGAAAGTATCATCAATGAATTGAATGAGACACTGGCAGCATAGGATGAATGAGGATTTAAAATATAAATCTGAGTTACCAAAAGGATGGGTACTAAATAATTTTGCAGAAAGTTGTGAAAAAATCTCATTAAACGGAATTAAAATAAAACAGAAACAATATCTGCCGTCGGGTAAATATCCTGTTGTTGACCAAGGGCAAGAACTGATTGGTGGTTATTTTGATGATGAACAATTGATTGTTCCGTATCGACCTCCATATATAATTTTTGGAGATCACACCAAGGTTAAAAAATATATCGATTTTAAATTTATTGCAGGTGCTGACGGCGTAAAAGTATTAAAGCCATTTCCATTCTTCAATGAAAAACTATTTTTCTATTACCTTCATTGCATAAAGTTACCGGATAAAGGTTATGCAAGACACTTTCAGTTTTTAGAGAAAGCGGATATTCCTCTTCCACCACTTCCCGAACAGCACCGCATTGTCGCCAAAATAGAAGAACTGTTCAGCAGTTTGGATAAAGGCATTGAAGGCCTCAAAACCGGCCAGCAACAACTCAAAGTCTATCGCCAGGCCGTCCTCAAATGGGCATTTGAAGGCAAGCTGACAAATAAGAATGTAAAGGAAGGCGAATTGCCAAAAGGATGGCAAAAGATTGAACTTAAAAACATCACTACGAAAGCAACAAAGGTTAAATTGAAAGATAAAAAGGCCGATGATGAATTTATATACATTGACATTGGAGGCATTGATAATCGAATTAATAAAATTGTGAGCCATAAAATTTACAAATGGAAAGAGGCACCGTCAAGGGCACAACAGATTATAGAATATGGAGATACGTTATTTTCAACTGTAAGAACCTACTTAAAAAATATTGCACTTGTTGATAATTATCTTTATGAAAATCAAATTTGTTCTTCCGGATTTACGGTAATTCGTGCACAATATGACATAGTTGATCCGAAGTATCTTTTCTATTATTCAATATTTGAAGGTTTTGTTCAGTCATTAAATGAACTACAAACTGGTTCTTCATATCCTGCTGTTCGTGATGATGATGTATTTATGCAGTGCATCAATATACCAAATAAAATTGAAGAACAGCAAACCATCGTTGCCGAAATCGAATCCCGTCTTTCCGTCTGCGATAAAGTAGAAGAAAGCATTGAGGAAAGCCTTAAACAGGCTGAAGCCTTGCGCCAGACCATCCTGAAGAAAGCCTTCGAAGGCAAACTCGTCCCTCAAGACCCTTCGGATGAACCAGCATCAAAATTACTCGAACGCATCAAAGCGGAAAAAGAAAAAATAACCATGAAAGGGAGTAACAAAAATTAATAGTGGTCAGCGAGAGGTTATATTTTAGTTAAACTTATAGATAAACTTTAGATAAACTTGAAAAAGATGTTGGAATTATTGTTCTATAATTCATTGTATTTATTATTTAATTTATAGAAAGCTCTAACTATGGCCATTGGCTAAAAAGGCAAAACCTCATGCGCTATTTACGAGCAACTATCTGGATGCCCACGCATGAGGACTTACTTGCGATTAAAATATGGCCTTTTGGAGATTAAAAATCAAGGGGTATTCTAGAACACCGCTGGGGCCACGGAGCTTATAGAAAAAATATTTACATAAGGAACTATTGACATGGAAGAGAATTCATCAGGCATTATCAGCAAGATATGGAGCTTCTGCAACACACTGCGAGATGACGGCGTCGGATATGGCGATTATCTGGAGCAGCTTACTTATCTGCTCTTCCTGAAGATGGTGGATGAGTATTCCAAGCCGCCGTATAACAGAAAGCTGGATGTGCCCAAAGATTATAACTGGGAAAGTCTGACATCAAAAACAGGCGCGGCTTTGGAAAATCATTATACGGCTGTTCTTCGTGAACTTTCACATGCCAAAGGCACGCTGGGCCAGATTTTCACCAAGAGTCAGAACAAGATTCAGGACCCGGCCAAACTATTCAAACTCGTTGACATGATCGACAAAGAGCAATGGACGCTGATGAGTGCCGATGTAAAAGGCGATATTTACGAAGGCCTCTTGGCGAAGAACGCCGAAGATATGAAAAGCGGCGCTGGTCAATATTTTACACCGCGCCCCCTGATTAAGGCGATGGTTGTCTGCATCCAGCCGGAACCCGTGAAATCGATTGCCGATCCAGCCTGCGGCACAGGTGGATTTTTTCTGGCGGCTTATGATTTTATCTCTGATTCTGAAAACTATACGCTGAATAAAGAACAAAAAGCATTTCTTAAAAATTCTACTTTTTACGGCAACGAAATAGTAGCAGGCGCAAGACGGTCAGCGCTCATGAATATGTTTCTTCATAATATCGGCGATATTGATTCCGAAACGTTTATTCTGCCGACGGATTCTTTGGTAGCGGATACAGGTTTGCGTGTTGATTACGTACTGACAAATCCACCCTTCGGCAAGAAAAGCTCTATGACTTTCACCAATGAAGAAGGGGAGCAGGAAAAAGAAGACCTCACCTACAACAGGCAGGATTTCTGGGCGACGACCAGCAATAAACAACTTAATTTTGTGCAGCACATTCACACCATGTTGAAAACCAGCGGCAAAGCGGCGGTTGTCTTGCCTGATAATGTTTTGTTTGAAGGCGGCGCGGGTGAGACCGTGCGTAAAAAACTATTGGAAACAACGGACCTGCACACAGTCTTGCGATTGCCCACCGGTATTTTTTACGCGCAGGGCGTCAAGGCTAATGTCTTGTTTTTTGATAATAAACCAGCCAGCAAAGACCCGTGGACGCAAGAAGTTTGGTTTTATGATTACCGCACCAACATCCGACACACTCTGAAAAAATCGCCGTTAAAATTTGAAGATCTTGAGGACTTTATAAAATGTTACAACCCGGAAAACCGGCATAAGCGAAAAGAATCGTGGCATCCAGAGAAAAATCCCGAAGGCCGCTGGCGAAAATTCACTTATGAAGAAATTATCAGCCGTGACAAGACGAGTCTGGATATTACCTGGCTCAAAGATAAAAGTCTTGCCGACTTAGATAATCTGCCCGACCCGGATGTATTAGCCAACGATATCATCGAAAATCTGGAATCCGCTGTGGATAGCTTCAAAGAAATCATGGTAGCCATTAACGGAAAATAGGATACAGGTGTACAGAAGGGACGAACTACGCTTCCAGCTATAAAAGCCTGGTTTAATTTGATAAGGCATTTTTAATTTCCCTTGTGTAATTAGAAACGATTTTTACCAAGTTGCCGTTATCCCGGTTTTTATCAATCAGTTTGATTACTGCGCTGCCGATGACGATGCCGTCGGCAAGAGCCCCTATCTCTTTGGCTTGTTCTGCGCTGGAAATGCCGAAGCCGACGGCTATCGGCAGCTTAGTCAGTTTGCGGATGTTGGTGACTTCTTGCGCGATGTCGCCGCTTTTCGGTGCGGCGGTGCCGGTCACACCCGTGATGGAAATGTAATAGAGAAATCCGGTGGCAGTTTTTATGATGGTTTTCAGTCTGCCTTTGCCGGTTGTCGGCGCGACAAGCGAGATAAAATCCAGCCCCGCAGCATCTGTATGAATCCTTAACTCTTGTGCCTCTTCCGGGGGAAGATCAACAACCAGAACGCCGTCCACACCGGCTGTCTGCGTGGCCTTCGCAAATTTTTCCACACCATAGGTAAAAATCGGATTGAAGTAACCGAAAAGCAGGATAGGAATTTGCGACATCCGGCGAATCTCGGCGACTAGATCAAGGACGCCCTGCAAGGTCGTGCCGGTTTTGAGCGCACGCTGCGAGGCAGCCTGAATGACCGGGCCGTCGGCCGTCGGGTCGGAAAAGGGAACGCCGATTTCTATAATATCCACGCCCGCTGCTTGGAGGCTGAGAATTAAATTTTTAGTAACATCCAGCGACGGGTCGCCGGCCGTCAAATAAACAATCAGCGCCTTTTCATTCCTGGCGCGCAATGATTCAAACTTTTCTCCAATTCGTCCCATATCTTCCTCACATGGTTTCTATGATTGTTTGGGCGTCTTTGTCGCCGCGTCCAGACAGACAAATCACAATGATTTCATTTTTTTTCATTTGCGGCGCGACTTTCATGGCGTAGGCAATCGCGTGCGAACTCTCCAGCGCCGGAATAATCCCTTCATGACGTGACAGGAAAGAAAATGCCTCAACAGCTTCGTCATCTGTAACAGTGACATAGGTTGCCCGGCCAGTTGCGGCAAAATAAGCGTGCTCCGGTCCCACCCCGGGATAATCGAGCCCCGCCGCAATGGAGTACGCGTCACGCACTTGCCCGTGTTCATCCTGAAGCAGATAAGTTTTGTTACCGTGCAGGACACCGACTTGCCCCCCGTTGATACTGGCGGAATGCTCCTTCGTATTCATACCCAGACCCGCCGCCTCCACACCGAACATCGCCACGTTCTTTTCGCTGCGAAACGCGTAAAACGTTCCCATGGCGTTGGAACCACCGCCTACACAGGCCACCAGCACGTCGGGATTCCGGCCTTCCATTTTGGCCAACTGCTTTTTGATCTCCAGGCCGATGACCGACTGGAAATTTCTCACCATCATGGGATAGGGGTGAGGCCCGGCGGTGGTGCCGATGATATAAAAGGTGTCGCGAACGCTTCCCACCCAATAACGCATCGCTTCGTTCATCGCATCTTTGAGCGTGGCAGTGCCGCTGCTAACCGGCACCACTTCCGTCCCCAGAATTTTCATGCGAAAGACGTTGGGTTCCTGACGGCGGATATCTTCCTCGCCCATGAATATTTTACATTCCATGCCGAAGAGCGCTGCGACGGTAGCAGTAGCCACGCCGTGTTGCCCCGCTCCGGTTTCAGCAATGACTTTCTTCTTGCCCATACGACGGGCCAAAAGCGCCTGTCCCAATGTGTTATTGATTTTATGGGAACCGGTATGATTCAGATCTTCCCGCTTCAGATAAATTTTTGCGCCACCTAAAGCCTGTGTCATCCTCTTGGCCAAATAAAGCGGCGTAGGACGACCGGCATATTCACGCCGATACCAGTCAAACTCTTTGTCAAAGGATTTATCTTTTTTGGCTTTGCCATAGGCCTGTTCGAGCTCGAGCAGTGCGGGCATCAGTGTTTCGGCGGCATAGCGCCCCCCGAAGATGTCAAAATGTCCATTTTTATCCGGCAGTGTTTTCATGTCTTTTCCCTTCGAATAAATATTTGCGGTGTCTTGTCGCCGGCTGTTCCATCTTTAATGATTTGCATGATTCGCGCGATTTTCGCAGGATCTTTTTCCCCGGGAGAGGTTTCCACGCCGCTGTTGATATCCAGCGCAGCGGGATGAACCTTTTGTACCGCATCCAGAACGTTTTCTTCATTTAAGCCGCCGGACAGAATCAACGGTTGCGAAATATGACGGGCCATGTCCCAATTGGAGGTCTTTCCTGTACCGCCGTAAAGGCCTGTGCGGCGACTATCCACTAAAATGGCTGCAACAGAAAACGCGTCAGCTCTTTTTATATCCTCTTCGGTTTTCAACTCCAGTGCCTTAATGATGTGGTCTTTCGGAAATTGCCGGCAGAAGTCAGGAGATTCATCTCCGTGAAACTGAATCATATCCAGACTGCAATATTCGTAGATCCTCTTTATTTCTTCGGTTGTTTCGTTTACAAATACACCGACTTTTATTAAAGCGCGCGGGAGCTTGTCAATGATGACCCTGGCCTTTCTCGGTTCTATATAACGAAGAGAGGGCGGGTAGAAGATAAAGCCTACTGCTGCCACGCCGCTTTCAGCTATGCTAAAAGCGTTTTCGATATTCGTTATGCCGCAGATCTTGACTTGGATCATTTTTGAACTTCCCCTATAAACGCTTGCAGCTTTTTACCGATGTCTGGCGCTGTCACCAATCCCTCGCCGATCAGAAAGGCGTTGATCCCTGCTTTCATCAGATAGTCGATGTCGGCGCGGTATTTAATGGCGCTTTCCGCTACGACGGTTTTACCGGCCGGAATGTGTTTTTTAAGGTCTCGGCTGGTGTTAATATCCGTTACAAACGTATCGAGGTTGCGGTTGTTGATTCCAATGATCTCCGCACCAGCGGCAAGCGCCACGTTTAGTTCGTTTTGTGTGTGGACTTCAACCAGTGGACTTAGATCCAACTCTTTAGAAAGAGCTATGAATTCAGAAAGCTCCCTTTCCAAAACGCGGACGATCAGCAAAATCGCATCCGCACCAATGGCCCTTGTTTCGTAAACCTGAATCGGATCGATAATGAAATCCTTGCGCAAGACGGGAATGCCGACCCCGCGTTTAATTTGCGTCAGAAAGTTTTTATGGCCGCAAAAATATTTCTCGTCGGTCAGAACGGAGATGGCTGCCGCCCCGTTTTGTTCATAGGTTCTGGCGAGAGAGAGTGGATCAAATTGTTCAACCAGTTTGCCGCGTGAGGGCGAGGCGGATTTTACTTCGGCGATAATGGAGCAGGCCTTACCGTTGATGGCCGTCCGGAAGTCACGGCAGGCTGGAAGATCCATAATAGCACTCCTCAGGGTGGAAATTGTTGTGGCTTTATTCAGCAAGGCCACCTCTTCTTTTTTTGTTTCAATAATTTGATCTAAAATCATAGGGAATCAACTATTGCTCATTTCAATGAGTGCCTGCAACTTTTTCACAGCCGCGCCGCTGTCGATGCAGTCAGCGGCAACTTTAACGCCTTCTTTCATGTCTGCTGCTTTTCCCCCGGCTACAATAGCCAGGGCGGCATTCATCAGCACAACATCCCGGCATGCGCCCGATTTGCTGGAGAGCACATCACGGGTGATTTGAGCGTTTACAGCCGGGTCACCGCCGCGGATATCTTCCAGTGGATAGGTTTTCCCGATGTAATCTCTCGGATGAATATTATAGGTGCGAACAATGCCGTCTTTTAATTCCGCCACGCGGGTTTCGCCGGTAATGGTTACTTCATCCAGTCCATCCGATCCATGCACAACAAACGCCCGTTTTGTTCCCATGTTTTTCAAAACGTCGGCAAACATTTCGGTGAGCCTTGGATCATATACGCCCAGAAGCTGAGCGGTAGCGCCTGCCGGATTGGTCAACGGACCCAGCATGTTAAAGATGGTACGGATGCCTATTTCACGGCGGGGGCCGATGGCGTATTTCATTGCGCCGTGCAGTTTGGGCGCGAATAGAAAGCCGATGCCGATCTGCTGAATGCACTCTTCAACGATGTCCTGATCGACGCTGATGTTGACGCCCAAGGCCTCCAGAACGTCAGCACTGCCGCAACCGCTGGAAACGGCCCGGTTGCCGTGCTTGGCGACCATAATGCCCGCTGCTGCCACAACAAACGCCGTCGTTGTGGAAATGTTAAAAGTTTTGAGCTGGTCGCCGCCTGTGCCGCAGGTATCGACAATGGTTGTAGCGCAGGCATTCACGCGGGTGGCTTTCTGGCGCATAATGCGCGCGGCGCCGGTTACTTCCTCCACCGTTTCGCCCTTCATGCGCAGTGCTGTGATCAGCGCACCGATTTGGGCGGGTGTAGCGCTGCCTTCCATGATTTCTCCCATTGCCAACATCATTTCCGATTCCGGCAGATCGATTTCTCTCACAACCTTGTCAATGGCTTCCTTAATCATCATGAACACTCCTTTCGTCCAAGTGTTTTTAAAAAGTTCCGTAAAATTCGTTTGCCTTGTGGGGTCAGTACTGATTCGGGATGAAATTGAATGCCTTCCACCGGAAATTCTTTATGTCTCAAACCCATAATTTCTCTCTCGGCGGTCTGGGCGGTCACTTCCAGGCAAGCCGGTAGGGTTTCGGGACGCACAACAAGCGAATGATAGCGCCCGGCGGTAAAGGGATTGGGCAATCCCGCAAAAATCGTTTTACCATCGTGCCGAACAGGCGAGACTTTGCCGTGCATGATTCGTCCGGCCCGGACAACCTCGCCTCCGAATGCGAAGCCGATGGACTGGTGTCCTAGGCAGATGCCCATAAGCGGAACGGATGCATGAAACTCGCGGATGACATCGACCGTGATGCCCGCCTCGCGTGGTGAACAGGGGCCGGGCGATAAAAAAATCGCCTGCGGTTTCAGCCGATGGATGCCATCTAATGTGATTTTATCGTTACGATAAACTTGGACATCTTCACCCATCTGCCCCAGGTATTGGACAATGTTAAATGTAAATGAGTCGTAATTATCAATCATCAATATCATCGGGCGCTCCTAGTTTCCATTTTCAAGATCAAATCCGCTGCAGGCCAGCTTTACAGCCATTTGCATACCGCGCGCTTTATTGAGTGTTTCCTGGTGTTCGGATTCGGGCTGGGAATCATAGACAATGCCTGCGCCGGCCTGAACGAATATCCGGCCGCCTTTGATGACCATGGTGCGAATGGTGATGCACAGATCCATGTTGCCGCTGAAGCTGAAATAGCCCACCGCGCCGCCGTATGCGCCGCGTCGCACGGATTCAAGTTCGTCGATGGTCTGCATGGCGCGGACCTTGGGCGCGCCAGTGAGCGTACCGGCGGGAAATGTCGCAGCAAGCACGTCAAACGCGTCCTTGCCCTTGGCCAATTGCGCACGCACGTTAGACACCAGATGCATGACATGAGAATATTTTTCAACAACCATGTACTGGTTGACCTGTACAGAGCCGGTTTCGGCAATCCTCCCCAGATCATTTCGGCCCAGATCGACCAGCATGACATGCTCGGCTCGTTCCTTCTCATCGGAGAGCAGTTCGTCGGCCAGTGCCCGATCTTCCTGCTCGGTCCTGCCGCGCTTGCGGGTGCCTGCAATCGGCCGCAGTTCGACATCACTTTGTTCAAGACGTACCATGACTTCGGGCGAGGAGCCGATCATTGTCAAATCGTCGAGTTTGAGGAAAAACAAATAAGGTGAAGGGTTCACATAACGAAGCGCCCGGTAAAGATCAATCGGATCGGTGTGGCAGGGTGTGGAAAAGCGCTGGGACAGGACCACCTGAATGACGTCTCCCGCGGCAATGTAGTCCCTGGCCTTCTCCACGATGGCTTTGTACTGATCTGGAGTCATATTGGACTCAAAGGCCATGCCATTGGTATGTGGCATGGTTACAGGAGATGCGGCTGGGGTGGAAAGTAGATCGATCATTTCATCGATCTGCCGGCAGGCCGTTTCGTAAGCTTCTTCGGTGGAATCCGCATCCTCTGTGTAAGCGCAGGCCACCACCTTAATGGTGTGGCGGGTGTTATCGAAGATCACCAGAGAATTACTGATGACGAAAACGGATTCATCCAGATTCAGATCATCCGGTGGCGCATCGGGAAGACTTTCAAAATAGCGCACCATGTCATAACCCAGGTAGCCGACGGCTCCTCCGAAAAAACGCGGTAGTCCGGGCGTGGCGACGGGCTTATAACGGTTAAGCAACTCGCGCATGGCATTTAACGGATCACCTTTATGTTCCCGCGTGGATAACCGTCCTTTGTCTTCAATGATCACGTGCGGGCCGCGGACCTTGAACACAACACCGGCATCCGTACCAATAAAGGAATACCGACCCCACTTCTCGCCGCCTTCGACGCTTTCCAGCAGATAGACGTGATCCTTCTGCTGCAGCTTTTTCAAAACGGAAACAGGCGTTTCAATGTCAGCCAGGATTTCCCGGTAAACGGGGATCAGATTTCCCCTCCGGGCGAATACTTCAAATTCTGCTAATTTGGGTTGGTACATATTCCTTCTCCTCTAAGTGGTGTTCACTATCCCGCGTCGCTTCGCTCCTGGGATAATTCGACCATCAAGCTTCAGCGCACTTTGTTTCTGAAGCTTGGGTCTCATTAAAAAAGGCCGTGAGTTTCGTCACGGCCTTTTTGGTTTATCCAAACAAAAAAGCCGTGGAGTCCTGAGAGGGTCTCCACGGCTTTAACTTTTATTATCATAAAATATTAGCGGCGGAAAATCCTCCCTGTGAAGTTCCACCACCACCAGTTATTAAGATTTAATGTTACTGCGATTTGTTTCACTTGTCTTCCTGCCTCATTTAATGGTGTGTTCCTATAGCAAGATGGCCAATGGAAGTCAATAATTTTTATTTTAACTGGCAAATTTCAATCTGTTTAAATATCCAGTACTCTAAAATATAAAGGTCAATCCTAAACTGATAATACTTGTTCTATAGTCAAGTTCGTAATCATAACCACCCCAATAGTAATCTTCCTCAATTTCTGGTTTAGCCGCAAAGTATTTGTATCCTATGCCTAAGCTCATGTTTGGTGCTATATCAAAATCGATACCGGCCATAAACTGATAACTGAATGCGCTTCCTGATCCACCAGGGATAACAGTTATTATTCCGCCGGCTTCGTCTCTTGCTTTTATATCTCCCACGTCAAAATACGAAAAACCTAATCCGACCCCGACATAAGGATGGACTGGCCCGTCCGGATAACGCGCTTTGATGTTAAACATCAGGGCATGTATGTCCATGGATCCATCTAATGAAGCACCTGGCCCCGACCCGGCTAAATTCACAGTTTCCCCTCGGTCGAAATCATTTCCAAAAATGTAATTGTATTCCATCTCCAAAGCCATGATTCTTCTCGTGAAGGGATTGAGCCAACCTACCTTGGTCCCCACAAAACCACCATTCTCCAGCTTTGTATCTGTATCACCAAAATACGGCTCGGACATGGTCATCGTCTGGGGTATAACAAAACCTCCGGAAAAACCGAAATAAACGCCTGTATTCTGTGCGGCAAAGGTGGTTTGTGCAAACAGCAAAAACATAATAATCAATCCAATTCTTTTCATACTCTTTCCTCCTTTTTTATGTGCGGTTTATCACTAATCCTTGCCCACCGTCTAAAAAGACTCCAGAACACCTTTCACTAAAGCCAAATGCTTTTAAAACAACTACCTTTGTTGTTGGTCCTGAGGTTGCCTTTGCTGCCGACCTTGGCGTTGCTTTTGTGGCTGCTGACCCTGAGACTGTCTCTGTTGTTGCACCTGAGGTTGTCTCTGCCTCTGTTGGAATTCCGGTCTCTGCTGCTGCACTTGAGACCTGCTCTGCGGCTGTTGACCCCAAGGTTTTCTCTGTTGTTGCACTTGAGGCTGGCTTTGTGGCTGCTGACCCCAAAATCGTCTCTGTTGTTGATCAAGCTGAGGCCTTTGCGGCTGTTGCGCCTGAGGTTGTCTCTGTTGATATTGCTTTTGCCTTTGTTGTCTTAGTTCCTGCCTCTGTTGTTGTGGCCGAGGCTGATAGTTCTGAATGCCCCAGGTTCTTTGCCTTTCCCAATGACGATCATTTTGCCAGTTCCTCCAGTTCTGCTGAAGTCGCTGGTGAGGAATACGTTCATAGTCCCATCTGTGCCCATGCCAGTTACGGTCTCTGTAATATCCTCTCCAGCCAGGATCCACATCATAATAGAAACTAGGGATAGCGTTATAATACCCCCAACCGTGGTTATAATACATGGAGCGATACCAATGACCTCCCCATGGACGCCACCACCAACCACCCCAGAAGAACAAATCTACTTCTATGCCGGGCACCACGTAAACATCGTTTGTATCAGGCATCACGATCACATCCGGAGGTGCATCAAACGGAAGTGGTGGAGGGGGGGTGGCTTCGACAAAATCATTCACTACTAAAAAAGCATAACGGTCGGTTACCACGTATCCGTTACGGTAATAGTTATAATAAGCCCTCACCTCGTACTGTCCTGGTGAGGGAAGGTTAAAGATTAATACCCCCTGACGCACTCCACTGGGTATGTATTTCCAGTCCCCGCCATCAGTATCCGGAGAGCCTACCGGCACTATACATATCCAGTCATTGTAGTTACCTGGCGCATTTGTAAAATTTACCCTGATTATTTCACCCTGATTATAGATGTCCTTGTCAGTCCATACAACCGATGCTCCTTCAACAGAGCTTGGCCTGATGAATAAGGGCACGATGATCAAAAGGACAATGGAAACAATGGGTATAATCTTAAGATTTTTTATCCACATTTTTTGCTCCTCCATTCAGTCAAAAACATGCTCTAGGTTTAAAAGCAAATGCCATTACTACTCAGTAGTAAATCGTTTTTAAGTGCCATCAAAATTAGTGTTAACTTTTTCATAATCAATTTTCTATCGACGTTATCATAGCTTCAGTCAAAAGATTATTTAGCAAGGCGTGTGCCAATTGGAAACATCAACAATAACATGCTGTAATAACATGCTTGTTTCTTTCGATGCGAAAATTTCATTCGGAATTTAATCTGAATATATGGGTAAAATATACCCAGCTTTACGGCCCAGTTGAATAATTACTATCCAACAATCATCGGGTAGATAAAAAAATGAACTTTGTGTCTTGAATGTTTTTATTTTAAGATTTGCTTCATGCTTATTTTAGCACTGTTGGCCGGCAGGCTAATGAGCAGTCCATCCATTGCCACCGTTATAGGTCCGTTATAGTATTTTTCTGAATCGCCAAGGAACATGCTTTTAAGCACTGGCGGCAAAGGGGGTAGAATGTGATAAAGCACCAGATGCTTTACACCGGCCTCGTTGGCTATTTTGGCGGCATCTTCGGGCGATGTGTGATAACTGGGAATATCCGCTGTTATTTTAGCCAGGGATGGACTGGATGATAATCCCGCTTGGTCGTGTACCATCTTGATCATGGCAGGCTGCTGCGCTTCGTGAAACAGCACATCAACTCCCTGTGACTGTTTTTTCAATGATCGGCAGGGCACAGTGTCCCCGCTGACAACCAATGATCTTCCTTTGTAGTCAACATGGTAACCAACAGCTGGATATGCCGGGAAATGATTCACTTTGAACGCAGTGATCTTGACCCCTTCCTTATTGACAACAATCATTGACGCGTCTTCTTCAGACGATAAATCATAGGGTCGGGCCCTGCCTCCTGTGCCTGATGTTGGAACGGTTGCTGCTCCATGAAATGCCACGCGGTATCCCGCATCGAGGCTGTAGGCATGATTAAATCCTGCAACTACGGTTTCAACTCCCTTCGGGCCGATAACATCCACTGGCTTTGCATTGGAACCACCTGCCCAGCGCTGAAGCATCATCTCTCCCAGGGCAGCGATATGATCGGAATGAAAGTGCGTAAGTAAAATCGCATCCACCTTGCCTATGTCAAAGCCCATCAGTCCAATATTTCGGGCAGACCCCGGCCCGGCATCTATAATGAACAGGTGATTGCCGGCCTCCACTACTATACAAGGACCGACGCGATTTATATCGGGAAAGGGTGCCCCTGTGCCGGCCAGTCCCACATAAAGCCCGTCGTCTTTCTTATGTGTTTGACTAAGAAGCCGCTGCTGGATTGTCTTCGTTGCCACGAATTGGAATATGTGCTTCTGGAAAAAAGCCGCTGTTAGCACGACGATGACAATTATAGAAACTCCCCAAATAGCGGCTTTCAGTAAACGCCCCGTAGATTTTTTACTTGAGTTTGCGTTTTGCATCATTATCTCCCAATCGTAGGACCTGTCTTCTTTTTATTCAACAGATCCATCATTTTCTGGGCGGTTTCAGCGCTTGCATTCTGGTTCTGCCCTGTCACAATAGCGCCATCAATGACGACAATGAATTTTTTTATAGCATTATTTCTCTAATTCCTTTTCTTTGGGTGTGATGGTTAAACAGATGCATATACCCATTAGTCCTGCCCTTCCTCAATCCAGAAAACTTATTTTTCTTTGGTTCTCGGCAGCCAGTAATCCTATGGCGTCACGATGGCAAACGTACCGGGTGCTTTATCGATCAGCATCAAAAAGCGGGCAAGATCGATCTTACTTCCGGTGACTTTCAGATCATCGTTCATCAGCATGTCCTTCACGCCGGCGGTGCCGGCGACCATCTTGATAAAGAGATCCTTGGTCATTGTCAGGGTTGCATTGGCATCGGCCGCTGGGGCTGTCTTCTTGTGATGCAGCACTGCATTTTCTATCCAGAGCACGTGGGATTCCTTGGTGTCAGAGATTACCAAGTTGATCCTGAGATCCTTGTCCTCTGCAGCAGGGCCGTTGAGACCTGCCGCCATGGCGTCAAGAAAATGCTCTATCGGCGTCTGCATGAGCATGTCGATCACGTAGCTCTTGTCGATGCCCTTCTTCGGCGGACCATTGCGTAATTCAAAGGCTGCTGTCAGATAACTATTGCGCCAGGTGGTGGCTTCGGCCATATAGCTCATCTGTTCGTAAGTGCGCGCCAGCAAGTCGATGGCTTGCTTGTTATCGGGCTGCGCAAAAACGATGTGGTTCAACAACTCGGCACTCCAGCGGTAGTCTCCCTTGTCGAACGCGTCCTGTGCCGCTGCGATGGCCTTCTCGGCGCCGCCGACAAGGTTGAGGTATCGCTTGGCCGACTCCTGAGGCGGCAGTGGGTTCAGATTCGCAGGATTGCCATCATAGAAGCCCATATAGAACTGATAGACTGCCTTGACGTTGTGGCGCAGATCGCCATAGTAGCCGCGGCTTCCGAGGTAGGTTTCCAGTGAGGCGGGCAATTTTATCGTGTCGGCGATTTCACGTGCGGTGTAGCCGGCGTTGATGAGGCGAACTGTCTGGTCGTGCGTGTATTTATAGACATCGCGGTGCTTGGTGATGAACTCGGCGATGCGCGCCCGGCCCCAGATCGGCTGGTTGTGCGTGTTAAAGCACACTTCGGCGCCGGCGGTCTGCTCCAGTGCCTGATCCAAATAGTCCGCCCAACGCAGGGCATCACGCGCCTTAGCACCGCGTACCGGCAGGAGGTTGTGCATGGTCTGGGTGAGAATTTCAGCGCCACAATAGGCCTTTTTATCAGGAATCAGAAAGGTAAGTTCGGCAGGAGCCTCCGCCCCCGGCACGTTATAGAAGACGAAGCGAACGCCATCAAGGACCACCTCCTGTGTGGGCTGCGTGATGATGAGGCTGGGCGGTAGGATACCATAGTGGCCGTCCGCGAGTGCCTTGCCCAAGCCGGTATCAACCAGACCCCTGGGAGAACGTTCAAGGTGCCTGCCGAACTGATAGCCTGACCGTCGTCCCATGGCAGGACCAAGTAGGATGTTTTCGCTGGTTGCTTCCTTCATGAAGCCATCCGGCGCGATTACGGGAATTTTCCGCTCGACCGCTTCCTGAGACGACGTCACTCCGAAAACACCGCCGAAATGATCAATATGGCTGTGCGTGAAAATGATTGCAGATACTGGCTTGTTCCCCAAATACTTTCGGGCGAAGGTGATCGCCGCCGCCGCACTTTCGCGGCAGGTCAATGGATCGACAACGATCCACCCGGTGTCGCCCTCGATCAGAGTCATGTTCGCTATATCAAAGCCACGCAGTTGATAGATGCCTTCAGTTACCTGGAACAGGCCGATTTGGGCATTGAGGATACTGTGCCTCCAGAGGCTTGGGTTGATCGTCGTGGGTGCCTTGCCTTTGACAAACGAAAATGCGTCGAAATCGATGAGCACCGCTCCCTCCGAACTGGTAATCTTTCCGCTGGGCCTGGCGATAAGACCACGTTGAGCATCTTCAAAATCTTTCGGATCATAGAGGTTCAGCGCTTGATAGAAACGCTCATTAGCTTTCAGCGTGGCAAGCGTTGCGTCACCGGCAACACCGCCGATTCCAGAATATTTACCGCCACAGCCGGCAAGCATTCCCAGAAGTGCCAGATAGATAGGGATTGCGGACAAGGTTTTCATAAAGCGCTCCTTTCATGAATCAGTGCAGGTGGAAGGTCTAAATGAGTTCTGGAGGGCTGAATTATAGGAAGTGCGTTCTTGTGTGTCAAGGGAATCTTGGGAATCCGAATTGCCTCAAATAAAATGTTACCGAGGGGGGATACAAGAAGTACGTTGACTCATAAACCGATGTTACTGAAGAAAGATGAGACAATTCTAGCTCCTTTATTTCACTTGACACTTTAAACTGCAGACCGCTATATTCCACAAGCGTTTCTAAATGATTTTAATCTTACAATTATCAGAGGAGGCATTCGATCGTGAAAAATCACATGAAGTGGATCGGCATCATTGTCTTTTGTATCATCGGCCTGTTTTTGACCGGATGTGCTTCCGGTACTAAAATAACGATAACGCAGGAAAAGTATGCTCCGTCTTTTCGTGCCGGGGATTACAGCCGTTACAAAGGCAAAAAACTGGTTCTTTCAAGCTTCGCCAATCAAGCTCAAAATACCAAAACCTATAATTATTTCAGCCCGGATAAAAAATTGAACTATGAGGGAAATGTAAGTTTGGATAATTTATACTTGAATAGCTTCACGAAAGCATTTAAGCATATTGGAGTCAATCTCGTGGATTACATTTATGATGACGACTATCGTAACCGTTACGGTTATCGTTATGGTTACTGGTGGGGTGGTCCTGGTCCCGGTGGCTATAAGGCCCCGAAGGGCGTTCCCGAATTTCAATTTATGATGTTGTCTATGACCGATCAGGAATTCAAGTTTAAGGTTCTTGTTTTCAGAGATGGCGCAACAAAATTAGACAAGGAATACACTGTAACGATGGCTGCGGCGGCAACGGATAATCCAGCTGAGCTTGAAAAACGTAGTTATCAATTAGTGGATCTCGCCTTTACGACCATTATGCGGGATCGTGATTTTCAGAGGGCGTTCTAGAAAAGACTGAAGCATAGGGACATGACGGGTAGCCTTCAGGTTCCCCGTGCCCTTAGGGATTGAAGGATTAAATGGAAATATTTTTATACCTTATTCTGCTTTTTCTGCTGATTATCGCCGTGTTGCAATTCTGGCTGTTGAAGCGAAGTGCTGTTGACCTGACGCCACTTGCTGGTAAACTGAACGCATTGCAGGATGCACAGGAAAGAACAGATCGTTCCATGCGAGATGAGATTGCCCGGTCTCGCACGGAAACTCAGCTCCACGCTCAGCAGGAAAGAGTCGAACTTGTGGAAACACTGAAATCGTTTGGCGATTCCGTCCAGACCCGCATGGCCGACATTGCCAAAATACAAAATGATCATATGGGAATCTTTGCCCGACAGCTTTCCCTGCTCACCATGAGCAATGAAAAAAAGATGGAGGATGTCCGTCTGGTCATCGACGAGAAGCTCAAGCAGATACAGGAAGACAACACCCGCCAGCTCGACCGCATGCGTGAAACCGTCGATGAAAAATTGCAAAGTACACTGGAGAAACGCCTGGGAGATTCATTCAAGCAGGTTTCGGAGCGGCTTGAGCAGGTCCATCAGGGCTTGGGCGATATGCGAACGCTGGCTGCGGGAGTTGGAGATTTGAAAAAAGTGCTCACCAACGTCAAATCTCGTGGTACCTGGGGAGAAGTCCAGCTCGGCGTGCTCCTCGAAGAGATATTGTCTCCGGAGCAATACTTAAGGAATGTCAAGATAAACGAGCAGAGCGGTGATTTTGTCGAATTCGCCATCAAACTACCCGGCCAGGGCGATTCCCCTTCCGATTTTGTGTTGATTCCGGTAGATGCGAAATTTCCGGTGGAAGATTACTCCCGGTTGATGGAAGCGCAGGAAAGATCCGATGCGTCCGCCGCGGAAGATGCCGTCAGGCAATTGGAAAATAGTATTAAAAAAGCGGCCAAAGACATATCGCAAAAATATCTTGCTCCTCCCAAAACCACGGATTTCGGTATCATGTTTCTGCCGTCGGAGGGGCTTTACGCTGAAGTGATCCACCGCACGGAACTGGTTTCGCAACTGCAGCGCGAATACCGTATCGTGATTTCAGGTCCCTCGACATTTGCTGCATTTCTCAATAGTCTGCAAATGGGTTTCCGTACGTTAGCGATTCAGAAGCGTTCCGGAGAAGTCTGGCAAGTGCTGGGCGAGGTAAAAGCAGCATTTGGTCGGTTTGGCGATTCGCTCGATGCGGTGCGCAAAAGACTGGATCAGGCCGCAAGCTCCGTGGACGATGCGCAGAAAAAGACGCGGACGCTTGCCGGTAAATTAAAAGCGGTGGAAGCCATGCCGGAGGCTGCCGAATCGATAACGATCGTGGATACGGAAGCGGATTAATAAGGTTACGGATGATTAATGATTTATATTGACAGCTAAAGAAAAATAGTGAAAATCTTGCATAAGATTTATAAGAAACTGAAAAACTTTTCCTTAAATATTAAATTTAGCCAGGGGGAAAAAGATGATGCTACCGAAGTCTAAACTCACTACGTTGGTTTGTTTCATAGCGCTTCTATTCGTCATACTGCAACTTACCGGTTGCACAGCGACGCCATTGATTGCAGCGGCCAAGCACGGTGATGTCGCCATGACCAACAAGCTTCTCAATGAAGGTGCTAAAGTTGATGAACCCAATGAAGGAAAATGGAGTGCGGCACCATTATACTGGTCATTATCTGAGTGTAAATTTGAGACTGCGGAACTTTTATTAAAGAGAGGGGCTAATGTCAATTCAACTGATTCCTACGGGTATTCACCCTTACAAGTGGCAGTTGCTTGTAAGAAAGTAGAGCTTTCATGCATTGAGCATCTCCTTCAGAAGGGAGCGGATGTCAATTACAAGAGTAAATCTAATGGTTTTACAAGTTTACACTATGCCAGTTCTTCCGGATCTGTTGATGTGGTGAAATTGTTACTCGACAAAGGAGCTGATATCAATGCCCTTGATAATCAAGGAACAACTCCCCTTATGCTGGCAGTAAAAAATAATTCCTTGCCGGTAGCAAAACTTCTGCTGGAAAGAGGGGCAGACGTCAATTTACGTGATAAGCACAAAAAAAACGCTATGTCCTATGCAAAAGGCATTTTCACTAAAAAGAAGAAAATGATTCAACTTTTGCAAGAAGCTGACAGCATTAGTCCGGTGAACAGAGCTGCGCTTCCATCGACACATCCGGGTACGATAAAAGAATAAAGGGAACCGTTTGGAAAAACTGTGATGTCGTAAAAATGATGTGTTAAAGATTTGCACAAAAGAAGAGGAAATTTTATCCTATTCTTGTGTCAGTCAAATTTTATCAAAAGCACACATTAGTGTGATGAATTGTTATTTCCGCGCCGATTTTCTCTTCGTTGCCGCCCGGGTCATACAAGCGTTTTTCCCTTTTATGCCGCATTGGCAGATATCTGGCTCGCGTGTTGGCATGAGCCCTAAATCAGCAATCATTTCTTGATCAAGCTTGCCCGCTCGGCCCGTGGTCGTCAGATAATTTCCCGTCATCAAAGAATTCGCGCCCGCGATGATGCCCAGTGGCAAGAGCTGCCGCAGATTTTTTTCCTTGCCTCCGCAGAGTTTGATGTCCTTATCCGGCAGCAAGAAACGGAAAACGGCGATGGTCATGAGAATTTCCATGGG
>Ga0116155_10000797_pt1 | contig 24230 bp, 20 predicted proteins | sample AD_UKC032_MetaG_FD_89890 | JGI IMG/M metagenome (GOLD analysis project Ga0116155, IMG submission 89890) | Active sludge microbial communities of municipal wastewater-treating anaerobic digesters from USA - AD_UKC032_MetaG | ecosystem: Engineered > Bioreactor > Anaerobic > Digestate | place: USA...
ACAGTCCTGCAACTACCTGTGCAGGAAAATTCCACACTATTCTCTCCAGGTAATACCGTGTCAGCGCAACCGGAGCGCCACGCCAACCGTGCGAAGTCCGGGAACCATCATCAAAAAAATGAACCTCTTGGGCACTTTTAAAAAAAAAACTCTGTTCTTACCAGACGTTCTTTTAGGCTTTTTTGCCCACCTCCGCTCCCGCCGCGGTGGCATTTCCCGGATTGCGATGGAGACATATTTCCTGTTACAGGCTTCATCTTATCATTATGTCCCCCGGTCCCGACCGGTGGACTAGTGGTGTAAGAGGCTGGTTTGGTATTACCGGGGATGTTCATAATCAGGAATCGCCGGATTTTTCTCTTAATTCCCGGATTGCAGTTTGCATCCTGAAAAAAGCCCGGTTTTCCCCGCTACGAGATAGTGAGACCGGGCACTACCCTCATCGGTAAAACAAGGCAGGTTGTTATCTACTATTACGGCAGAAATCCTTTAACGCAATCATGATTCCGTGGCTGAACTCCAATTTCAGGCATTTCAAACCAACCGCCGCCATCGCCATCAATGCCACGCGGCACATGAATAAAATCGAGAGGAAAAAGTTATTCTCTCCCGATATCGAGCCGATGCGTACTGCCGAGGGGAGGTGGTTCGAGGCGATAGTGTATGAGATGTTCCTGGACATATCGAAAAGATCCGATACAATCAAGTACCTCGCAATGAAAGGTGCTGACGCTCCACAGCGGCGTGAGGAAGTCCGGATCGGTCAGAACGGGCTCTTCTATTCCAAATATGGTGATATTACCATCCGGGGAAACGGGCAGGATCTTGCCGAGTTCGACATGTTGCTCGTGGACTCAGACAACCATGTTGCTTTTGCTGAAGTGGTCACTTCACCGGCAGACTTAAAAGAATTTGAGATTGAGATCGCCTTTAAGAAAAAACTGCTCGGCTACCTTTACGGGCAGAAGATCACCCCCTTCCTGCTTGTTTCATCTTTTGATCTATCGAACTATTCTGTAGTAAAACGCCTCGCAAAGGACAGGACGAACGCGGTTATTCACACAAGTTCCTGTGAGGAGATCAAATCCCTTGTCAAGCATTACCGCCCACGGATTCTCTACAACCTCCCACAGAACCATCCGAAACTTATCAGGGCTACAGAAATCCCGATGAAACACCCGTTTGATTACAAACGGTACCATGATGAGGTCAGGAACAGGCTATTTTCTGAGATCAATAAGACCCGGGGCGGGATTAAACCGGCAATCACGGATCCAACAGGCCAGCTCGTGAAAAAAGTGCTCTACGGGGGCCTCTTTCCACCGGCTATCAAATCTGTTTGCGAAACATACGGGCTTACAGTCAAAGGAAAGAAGATCATACCCGAAGATTTTTCAAAATATTATTCCAAGGCGATAATAGCCACCGACCTTCCTAACTATGAACTGATCATCTACCTGCGCTCAAAACAAAAGAAAGAATATCATAAGATGATCCAGATGAAGGATGGCCACTTCAAGTACGAGCGCCCGACACCTCCAAAGGTTGGGTTTTTCTTATGGCTTGAATCCATCCAACCAACTCTCGGTGCACGGATTACACTCCAGGTGCTCGACGCATTTTCCATTGGCGAACGATCACCGACCTAGTTAAAGATCTCCGGATCCGGGTATTCGGATCTGTACTTTTTGTTATTAGGTACCTTTCATCGTGGAACATCCGATGCATGACAGGAAAAGATGAGGAAAGTATCCCCGGGAAACTTTCCTTAGATCTCCGTTTCCCCGGTCCGGATCCTGATGGACTTTTCGACAGGGATCACAAAGATCTTCCCGTCCCCGAATTTACCAGTACGGGCCGATTCTGTGATGGTGCTGACAAGGGTATCAAGATCGGAATCCCTGACAACAATCTCAATCTGGAGCTTGGGTAGCATGTCGACTGTCATTAACCCGCCCCGGTATTCGAGGGAGATCCCTTTCTGCTCACCCCGTCCCCGGACTTCAGAGACGGTCATGCTTTTAAAGCCTTTGTCTTCCAGCGCTTTTTTTATGAACTCGAATCGTTCTGGTTTAAGGATTGCTTTTACTAATTTCATGATGATCCCACCAAATCAGCACCGCTCCCCGTGCTGCGAGATATCAAGGCCAACATACTCTTCTTCCTCCGTCACGCGCAGGCCGATCGTTTTGTCGATCACAACCGCGAGTACGTAGGTGACCACGAATGCATAGATCACAGCAGACCCAGCTCCTACCACCTGTGCAATAAACTGGGTGACATTACCTTCAATGAGCCCGGATTTGCCGTTGATTGCTGCCATGGAAAAGATACCCGTTGCGAGCGCGCCCCAGAGGCCGCCCATCCCGTGGATTGCCCAGGCATCGAGGCTCTCGTCAATCTCTTTTCCCTGCCGCCAGAGCATGATGCCATAGCAGAGTGCACCGGCCACTGCACCAATGATGATTGCTCCCATCGGGGTGACAAAACCGGCACCGGGAGTTATCGCGACAAGACCGGCCACTGCACCCGAGACAAAGCCAAGCGAGCTCGGTTTACCGCCATGGGCCCACGAGACAAGCATCCATGAGATCGCTGCTGCTGCCGCTGCCGTATTTGTGGTAACAAACGCTACTGCAGCAAGACCGTTCGCATCGACCGCACTGCCTGAATTGAACCCGAACCAGCCGAACCAGAGCAGGGCGGCACCGAGGATTGACCATGGTATATTTGCCGGTTCCATACTGTACTTGCCGTACCCTACACGTTTACCGATCACCAGGGCAAGAGCAAGTGCTGCAAAACCTGAACTGATGTGCACGACCGTGCCGCCGGCAAAGTCGATCGCACCAAACTGCGAAGCCCAGCCGCCGCCCCACACCCAGTGGGCCATCGGATCATAGACGATCGTGGTCCAGATCAAGGCAAAGACAAGGTACGAGCTGAACTTGATCCGCTCGGCAAATCCCGAGGTCACGATTGCCATGGTCACGGTCGCGAATACCAACTGGAAGACCATATACAGCAGTCCAGGGATGACCGGGCTGTAAGCACCGGGATCCATTCCCACGTTGTTCAATCCGAGATATTCCAGGTTGCCGATAAGCCCACCGACATCTGCACCGAACGCCAGCGAGTACCCGAACAGCACCCACTGGATGCTGACGAGTGCAAAGGCAACGAACGACAGGGTGATCATGTTGATGAAGTTTTTCCTCCGGACAAGACCCCCGTAGAAAAGACCCACGCCCGGCGTCATGATCATGACGAGGGCCGTCGAGGCGAGGATCCATGCTGTTGCTCCTGAATCAATTGCCATTCATTTCACCAATTATCTTTGTTCTGCATCGTTTTTCCATATCTTTAATTATCCCCAACTGGAACGGACGTGACTGATCAAACTGATAGCGATAATTGCCGGAGAAAAAATCCGGTATCTCCCTGGTTCATCAGTTCCCGCTGTTCCCGTCAGTTCGGATTTTCAGTGTAGTACAATTGTTGGAAGGAAGTTGTATTCCAATGTTTATAAATATTATGTATTGGCGACACCATCACGAGAAGAAAAACCGAGCGGTTCGTGCAACGATTTCCGAGAGTAAAATCTCATAAAAATACAAAAAACATTGATTTTTTCCCGGCCAATTTCTATCATTACCGCTGTCATACCGTTAATCCTGCCCGTACTGGATTTCCCATGAATGGAAACGGGTCCAGAGCTCGTTGTTATCCGGATCTCCACCCGTATCCAAAAAGATGCAGATCAACGGTTCCTTCCCGCGCTGATGAAATCCCCTGCAACCATCCGGCACAGTCGGTTACTTTCCGCGAGATACCTGGAGGTGTCCCGTGCGATCCGGACCTGCTCGTGGTGTCGGAGATCGCCGGACCATTCCCTCACGATCTCTCCGGTCATTTCAAGATGGAACTGCAGGCCGAGTGCATCCCTGATTGAGAATGCCTGGTTCCGGACCTTCTCCCCGTACGCGAGCAGGTGGCCCCCGTAAGGAATTTCAAACGTTTCCCCGTGAAGCTGGAACACAGGGAACTGTTCCGGGAATGCTGCAAACCAGCCAGAGGCATCGGTCACCCGATGGAGCTGGTGCCACCCTCTCTCCTGCAGGAACGGGTAAACCCGTGCCCCGTTGGCAGAGGCTATCAGTTGTGCGCCAAGGCAGATCCCCAGTACTTTCTGCCCCGCTTTGACCGACCGCCGTATGAGTTCTTTCTCCTGTTTCAGCCAGGGAAATTCTTCTTCGTCATTGACACTCATCGGCCCCCCCATGAACATGAGATGGGTCGGTTGAGCAAGGCGGGGGACCTCATTGGTGTCGTACAGCCGGATATATTCAAACGGGATATCCATTTCATGGAAGAGGGTTTCAAAATATCCAGACGGTTCATGGGGAACATGCTGGAAGATGGCGACCTTCGAATCCATATCTGGTTTCCTGCAACATCTGCTATAAACCTGCCGGGAAGGTTCCGGAAGCATTCACCTCATGCCCGCTCGCCGTGCTGGCAGATGTCCAGCCCGACATATTCCTCGTCCTCGGTGACACGCAGCCCCAACGTGCGGTCCATGATAACCCCACGACGTACGTCATGCAGAACGCGTACGCGGCCGCCACCCCGGCGCACAGGGCATTGACCAGGAACTGGTTGGCGTTGCCCCCGAACAGCCCGGTATATCCCCCGACTGCTGCCGCGGCAAAGAGACCGGTGGCAAGGGTGCCCCACAGGCCGCCCATGCCAGGGTTGGCCCAGGCATCGAGACTCTCGTCGAACTTCTGCCTGATCCGGACGAGCATCATGGAATAACAGAGCACCCCGGCAACCGCGCCGATGAAAACGGCCACCAGCGGCGTCACGAAACCAGCGGCAGGCGTGATGGCAACCATACCGGCAATTGCCCCGCTCACCATGCCAAGCGAGCGCGGCTTGCCGCGGTACCAGCTCGCAAACATCCAGACAAGCGTACCTGCTGATGCTGCCGAGTTGGTGTTGACAAACGCGACAGCTGCACTGCTGTTGACCGCAAGAGCGCTGCCGGCATTGAACCCGAACCACCCGAACCAGAGGAGGGCCGCACCGACAAGTGCAATGGGAATGTTGTGCGGTTCCAAGGCATATTCACCATACCCGGCCCGACGCCCGATAACACAAGCCAGCCCCAGTGCGGCAAAGCCGGAACAGATCTCGACAACCGTTCCCCCGGCAAAATCGATAAGCCCCATCTGCTGGGCCCAACCCCCGCCCCAGGCCCAGTGTGCAAGGGGGCAATAGACAACGGTCAGCCAGACAAGACAGAAGACAATATAGGAAGAAAGTTTGATTCTCTCTGCAACCGCTGAAGTGACAATCGTAATGGTCACTGCAGCAAAGAAGAGCTGGAATACCATGAAAACGAGCGGAGGATCTGCTGCAGTACCGGCACTGGCACTAACTCCCGATAAGCCCAGGTAGTCCAGGTTCCCGAAAACCCCTCCGAAGTCAGGCCCGAATGCAAGCGAGTACCCGATAAAAATCCACTGGATGCTTGCCAGCGCCAGGCTCACAAAGGACAGCGCAATCATCGAAATAAAGTTCTTCTTCCTTACAAGTCCGCCATAAAAAAGGCCGACACCGGGGGTCATCAGCATGACCAGCAGCGCCGAGACCAGCAGCCAGCAGGTAATTCCTGTATCCATTGCCATGTAATCACCGTAATAAGATGATCAACTGCGACCGGACTGTTCCATCACTGCGCTGGAAACCCTGCAGGTACCGGGCGTCTGGGTGCCCTCCCGTGGACGAATGCCAAGCATTCCGGTACGGGCATCAGAGCGGAGAGACAGAACGATCGGCCGATCCGTACGGGATTACAAGTCCGTAAATCACCGATTATTCAAAAATTTTTATAAGATTTAATATGTTGCCAGATACCGGTCCAGTTCCCACGGGTGGACCGCGAGCCGGAAGGCATCGGTTTCCATCTCGGCAATGCGAGTAAGGTTGGTTACCACGTGCTCGCCGAGGATATTGCAGATGACCTCGTCCTTGAGGAGTGCTGCGTTTGCCTCGGCAAGACTTGCTGGCAGCATCTCGACCTTGAGCCGCTTGCGATCCTTTGCGTTGAGGTGGTAGATGTTGGTGTTGGTCGACTCCGGTGGCATGATCTTGTTCCTGATACCATCCATCCCTGCTGCGAGCATGCAGGCGAAGGTGAGGTACGGATTGCACATCGGATCAGGGCTCCGGAACTCGGCGCGGGTGCTGTTGCCCCGGGCTGCCGGGACGCGGACGAGTGCCGAGCGGTTTGCTGCGCTCCAGGCAAGGTAGCAGGGGGCTTCGTAGCCGGGAACGAGGCGCTTGTAAGAGTTGATGGTCGGGTTCGCGACCCGGGTGATTGCCTTTGCATGCTTCAGGATACCGCCGATATAGTAGAGGCATGTGTCCGAAAGCTGCAGTTCGGCGTTTGCATCGTAAAACGCGTTCTTGCCGTTCTTGGAGAGAGAGCCGTGGGTATGCATGCCGCTGCCGTTGATGCCGGCAATCGGCTTGGCCATGAAGGATGCGTGGAGGCCGTACTGCAGGGCAATCGACTTCGTTGCAAACTTGAAGGTGATGACGCGGTCTGCGGTCACGAGGGCATCGCCGTACTTGAAGTCGATCTCGTGCTGGCTGTCGGCAACTTCGTGGTGGGAAGCTTCGATCTCAAAGCCCATATTGCTCAGTGCAAGGACCACGTCGCGCCGGACATCTTCTGCCGAGTCCGTGGGGGCGAGGTCGAAATACGCACCATGGTCCTCGAACTCCGTGGTAGGTTGGCCATCGTACATCTTGAACAGGAAAAACTCAAGTTCGGGCCCGGTGTTAAAGGTAAATCCTGCCTTCGCTGCATCTGCCATCGCCTTGCGCAGGATGAAGCGGGGGTCCCCTTCAAAAGGCTTGTTGCCGTACGTCTGGACATCGCAGATGAACCGGGCAACCTTTCCTTCCTGGGGCCTCCACGGGAGAACTGCATACGTGGCCGGGTCGGGCTTGAGGATCATGTCGGATTCTTCGATCCGGGCAAATCCTTCAATAGAAGATCCATCGAACCAGATACCTTCGGTCAGTGCTTTCTCGGCCTGGATTGCAGGAATCGAGACGTTTTTGGGCATCCCCTGGATGTCCGTGAACTGGAGACGGATGAATTTAACCCCGTCTGCCTCGATTTTCTTGAGCATTTTCGTTACATCTGCTGACATACTGGAAGACATGTTCCACCCAATCATATTTATACCTATTGAGCCAATGTTACTGCACAACTGAACGAATGTTCATATCATCATGAACATATGTTCAACAGTACTGGATCAGTTTCCATTGTGATAATATGTGTGGTATTATAGGTGTCATTGACCGGCGTCGACAGCTGATGGACGGCTCCAGGATTCGTGAGGCTCTCGCGTCCATGGACGAGCGTGGGAGCGGAGAAGGTGCAGGGTATGTGGCATATGGGATCTATCCTGACTACAAGGAGTACTACGCACTCCATGTATTCTTCGATAATATCCGGGAAAACAAGGCCTCGCTCGATAACCAGCTGGAGAAGTGGGGGACCATCATCCATGACGAGCAGATCAAGACCCATGAACAGCCCGGTCTCCGGAAGGTCCACACGCCGTGGAGGTACTTCTTCCGACCGGACCGGACCCTGATGCCGAAAAGCACCACTCCCGAAGAGGATATTATCACGCACCTGGTCATGAAAGTCAACAGCGAGAAGAACGGGGCGCTCATCTTCTCATCCGGGAAAAACGTCGGAGTCTTCAAAGCAGCTGGCTGGCCCGAGGACGTGGCGAACTTTTACCGGATCCAGGACTACAAAGGATACCTCTGGCTTGCCCATAACCGGTACCCGACCAACACGGCCGGGTGGTGGGGCGGGGCCCACCCGTTCAACCTCCTCAACTGGAGCGTTGTCCACAACGGTGAAATCACCTCCTACGGCACCAACCGGCGCTACATCGAGAGTTACGGGTACAAGTGCACAATGTACACCGACACGGAAGTCGTTGCCTACCTCGTCGACCTTCTCGTGAGGAAGCACGGGCTCTCAGAGAAGATGGCGGTCCGGGCGCTCGCCCCGCCATTCTGGGAAGAGATCGACCGGATGCCGGCAAAGGAACAGGAGCTCAACCAGGCACTCCGGCTCACCTACGGTTCCGCCCTCATGAACGGGCCCTTTGCGATCTGCGTGGCAAACGAGAACTCGCTCGTCGGGTTCACGGACCGGATCAAGCTCCGCCCCCTGGTTTCTGGTGAGAGCGGCGACCGTCTCTTCATCTCCAGCGAAGAGGCAGCGATCCGGCGGATCGATCCCGACGTGGAGAACATCGCGATGCCCAAGGCCGGTGAGCCGGTGATCGGGAAGGTGTACTCATGAGCATCGGCAGCACTCCTCTGAAGTTCCGTGTCAGGATCGATCCGGAGCAGTGCATGAACTGCGGCCGCTGCATCGGGAGCTGCTCGTACGGGGTGTTCCGGCGCGAAGGCGACGATATCCGGATCAACTCAAGAAACTGCGTTGCCTGCCACCGGTGCATAGCGTTCTGCCCGCGGGATGCCATCGAGATCGAGGAGAAGCCGGGCGATTACCGGAGCCACCCGGTCTGGACCCGCGACGTGCGCGAGGCGGTCTTCAACCAGGCCCGGACCGGCAAGATCATCCTTGCCGGTATGGGCAATGCCAAGCCGTACCCGATCATCTTCGACCATCTGGTCCTCGATGCGTGCCAGGTGACCAACCCGAGCATCGACCCGCTCCGGGAGCCCATGGAGCTCCGGACCTACATCGGCAAAAAACCCTCATCCCTTGACCTGAAACAGCTATCGAACGGCGATGTCGAACTGAAGACGAAACTCACCCCCAACCTCCAGATCGAGACCCCGATCATGATCGGGCACATGAGTTACGGGGCGATCAGCCTGAACGCTCAGACTGCGCTTGCAAAAGCTGTCAGCAGGATCGGCACCTTCATGGGAACCGGGGAAGGCGGGCTTCACGAATCGCTCTACCCGTACCAGGACCACATGATTGTGCAGGTCGCCTCGGGCCGTTTCGGCGTAGACATCAACTATCTCGAGCGGGGGGCAGCGATCGAGATCAAGATCGGGCAGGGCGCAAAACCCGGTATCGGCGGCCACCTCCCGGGCGAGAAGGTCTGCGCCGATGTCTCGTGCACCCGCATGATCCCCGAGGGGAGCGATGCGATCAGCCCTGCTCCTCACCACGATATCTACAGTATCGAGGACCTCAAGCAGCTCGTCCGGAGCCTCAAGGAGGCAACCGAGTGGAAGAAACCGGTCTTTGTCAAGATCGCCGCGGTCCATAACTCCGCAGCCATCGCAGCCGGTATCGCCCGGTCCGGAGCCGATGCGGTCGTTGTTGATGGATTCCGGGGGGGGACCGGGGCTGCACCACGGGTTTTCCGGGATAATGTGGGCATCCCGGTCGAAGCAGCCGTTGCAAGTGTGGATGCAAAACTCCGCCAGCAGGGGATACGGAACGAGGTCTCCATCATTGCAAGCGGCGGCATCCGGGAGAGTGCGGATGTGGCAAAGATCATCTGCCTCGGTGCCGATGCAGTTTATATCGGGACCTCCGCCCTGGTTGCCATGGGCTGCCGGGTCTGCGGTACCTGTTACCGGGGCACCTGCGCCTGGGGTATCGCCACCCAGAAACCGGAGCTCGTGCAGCGCCTTGACCCCGAGACCAATGCCGTACAGGTCGGGAACCTGATCCACGGCTGGACCGACGAGCTTGCAGAACTGATGGGGGCGGCTGGCATCAACAGCATCGAGAGCCTCCGGGGCAACCGCGACCGGCTCCGGGGCTATATGCTCGATGAAGGTATCCTGAAAGTTCTCGATGTGCAGACCGTGGGGGCGTAACGATGAAAACGGTACGCATTGATGCAAAGGATCTCCATTACACCCCCCTCAATCAGAAGATCCGGGCTGCTGTCGATAACGGGGCAAAAGAGATCGTCATCGACAACGTGCTCGGCCAGCGGTTCATTGGCGACGGCCTGAGGGGTGAGGGCGTGACCATTACGGTGAATGGCGTCCCCGGCGGCGACCTTGCTATGTTCATGAGCGGCCCGACCGTGATTGTCAACGGCAATGCCGACCATGCACCGGGCAATACGATGGACAAGGGAAAGGTGATTATCCATGGCAGTGCCGGCGATGCGGTTGCCCACAGCATGCGGGGCGGCCGGGTCTATGTCCGGGGCAACATCGGGTACCGGGGCGGCATCCACATGAAGCAGTACCTGGAGAAGCGCCCCATCCTGGTGGTCGGGGGAGCTGCACGGGCGTTCCTCGGCGAGTACATGGCCGGCGGGCTCCTGATCGTGCTCGGGCTTACGGGTACAGCCCCTATCAGCGAGCGCGGTGTCGGGAGCGGGATCCATGGCGGGGAGATCATCGTTCGCGGAAAGGTTGATATCCAGTACCTTGGCGTAGGGGCAAAACAGCAGCCGCTCACGGATGAAGAGAAGACGGTCATCCTGCCGGTCGTCGAGGACTTTGCAGGGGTATTCGGGATCGATGCCGCTCCCCTCCGGGCGGATACGTACACGAAGATCATCCCGTCAAGCGCACGGCCGTTTGCCAACAAGTATACCTGGGAGTGAGAATGATGGCTGCAAAAAATTATCTCGATTTGAAAAGCGAGGTCTGGGATACAGGGATCTGTTCCGGCTGCGGCGCCTGCATTGCCGTCTGCCCTGCTGATGCCCTCTCCTTCAAAGAGGGAGAGATGGTGACTGCCCCGGCCAGTAACGGGTACTGCAAGCAGGCTACCGACAATGTTCCCTGCGGGGCGTGCTATGCATCCTGTCCCCGCACCGTTGACCAGCCGAGACTGGAACTGGGCAATTACCAGGAGATCGTATCAGCAAAAGCCATGTTCGATATCCCCCGCCGGCAAAGCGGTGGTGCGGTGACGGCAATCCTCACCCACGCTCTTGATGAGGGGCTTATCGATGCGGTCGTCACGGTGATGGAAGATCACTGGACCCTGAAACCGTCCTCCGTTGTCATCACGAAATCGGAAATGCTCGTCCAGCAGGCCGGGAGCCGGTACAGCTGGTGGGTGCCGCTGCTTATGGCGCTCAAGACCGCGGTCATTGAGAAAAAATGCCACAAGATTGCCGTTGTCGGGGTCCCGTGTGCCGTCATGGCGCTGGCACGGATACGGTCAAGCGAGAACGACCTCCTCAGGCCCTATGCAAAATCCCTCCGTCTCGTGATAGGACTTTTCTGCACAGAGACCTTCGAATACCATGCCCTGATCGAAGGCAAACTCCGATGCAACTATAATCTCGAACCCCACGAGATCCGGAAACTGGATGTCAAGGGCAAACTCGAGATCCTCAAGCAGGACGGGAGCACAACCGCCGTCCCGCTCGCGGAGCTCGAGACCTGCATCCGGAAAGGCTGTCATTTCTGTACCGATCTCACCTCAGTATACGCTGATATCTCAGCTGGAGCGATCGGAAGCCCGGCCGGATCCACGACCCTGATTATCCGCACACCGACCGGGAAGGGGTTTGTCAACAGTGCGGTGCGGGGCGGGAAACTCACGCTGGGGACCGGCGTGGACGAAGCGTTGATCAAGAAGCTCGCATCCGCGAAGATTAAGAAGAATACGAAGAAGTAATTTTTTTAGACTTTGTTTGATGCAGGCGCTCTCGGGGATGCTGTCGCCGCCGCTGGGGCTCCCCCGGTTGCGATGATGCCGTATGACCGTACACCATCTCTGAGAAATTTCCGGTACAGGTCTGCCGAGGCATCGAAATACGCCCCCGCCCCCGACGGGGGCAGGGCTGGCGCAAGGGGGCCGATAAGATTCGTGAAATGGTATTTTTTTAACCAAAAAAATCGGATCTCACTTACGACAGCCCCCCGCAATTCCGCCTCACCGTTTCCTCAGTATCCTGACAAGCGGTGAGCACCGGTCGAAGAACCCGGCTATGAACGACGCAAACTCCTCTTGCCAGCAGTCGGCTCCTTCCAGAAGAGTCCATCCGCTTTCAAGCCTCTGGCGGACATGCTTGCCCAGGCTTGCAGCCATGAGAATCTCCTGGGATGAGAGCAGATTTCTTGCCGTGGTAAATTCCCGAGGTATTTCCATCTCGTACCTTCCTTCCACGATGTAAGGCCCGGCTGTCCGTTCAGCAAGGTGTTTTTTCCGGAATTTATCGGCATTGATATGGTTCCAGAGGGGGGGGCCTGCGTGTCTGCGGATCGTGGGCAGTTCCCCGACAGGCAGTTCGAAAAGGAACATGCATCGCTCCGGCTGCATATCATAGTCAGCATGGTGAACCGCAAAACCATTGCGTTCAAGGAGATCACAAACCGATAAGAGACTGCGCTTCAGCTGGGGAACTATCACCTCGGGAATGTAAGGGGGGGTGGTGAATACAAGCGCATATACAGAAGTCTTCCGCTGCAGGATAATTGTTGCAAGTTCCTGTTTTAAGATACATCGTTCGGGCGGATGTGCAAAAAACGCACCAGATGGCTCTTCCAGATACCCGCGGACAAGGTCCACGAATTCTGCCATACGGTCGATGGAGACAGCGGCAGCAACATTACGCCGGGGATCAACCGGGTCAATCACGACCAGCGGTTCGTCAAACGTTTTTGCCGCATGGTGTTCAATATCAATAATGATGTGCGGGCGCCAGCTCGCCGCTGCTTTAAGAAGGGGAGTGAATCCACCATAATGGAGAATGAGCAATTCACACAGGTACCCGGAAAAACCTTCTGTCATCTGGTCGGACCCATAAATCCCTCCGGCTTTGGTGAACCGCTTCAGCAACAGGACATCGTCGATCAGGCCGTTAATCTTATCCGAAATATACCGTGTGTGGAACGGTGTCCTGTCAACAGCACTCTGGATCCTGGCAGCACTGTCCACATGGTAGCAGGGAACGAGATCGACATCCACATCATCAATTTGCGCGTTGATGTACGGGTGTTCAGCATATTTTTCATGGAAATTTTCCGTATAGGAGCCAGCAATAGATCGGGCAAGAGAAAGGCCCTGCGTCTCGAGCTCCTCCCGTGGCAGTTGGGGATCAAAGAGCATGAAAACGTCAAGGTCCCGGTCACCACGCACCCATGTATTCCTGGCAATGGAACCGACGACCATCCCCTGTGCCTTACCGCTCTGATTTATTGATAAGAGCAGGTTTTTTGCAAGGTTGCAGATATGGTCTCGCTCTTCTGAAGTAGGACGGATAGTTGCAAGCACTTCTTCTTCAAGGGGGAGACGCTTCACCACACCACCTCCAACAGGTCCTTGTAGACAGGGCCCCGCGGCGTCAGGGTACTCTTCTTGAGTTTCATCCCGCCAATCAAGCAGTCGCCATAAGTTGTTTTTTCCATGGAGCGGATGGCGTTAAACAGCGTCGGGTCCGGAACCTTGACCCGCGCCAGCGTTGCATGCGGGGTGAACCCGCGGGTTTCCCGTTCAAACCCGAGCGGTGCAAGGACATCCTCAACCTGCCGGAAGAGATTTTTTACGGATCCCCCGTCAATGATCGAACACCATACGGTGTGGGGACGCTTCGGGTTGTTCAACATCACGGTCCCCGCAGTGACCGGGAATGGCCGAAACGAGATACCATTGAGTGTATCGCACAGGCGCGGGAGGTCATTTTCCGCAACATCACCAAGAAACTTCAGCGTTATATGAATAAGAGCAGGGTCAACGAACGTGAGGCGCGCCGAACTGTTGCGGAGGTTTTCCTGCGCTGCCCTGAGCCGTTCCTGGATCTCCAAAGAAAGTTCGAGCGCGATAAATGCCCTGACCATCACCGTACTATTATTTCATTCACCTACTAATGGTGATCGCTTGCACGCGACGATGCGATCCGCATGCACAAACCAAGATTTTTTTATTCACATACTTCCTATTGGATAACAGACAGAGTGAGGGTGTTTTTTATGCCGAAAAGTCCGCAACTGATTGTGTATACACTTGAACATTGCCCGAACTGCGAACTGCTGAAAGGATTTTTGAAAAAGAACGGTCTCAAATACAGCGAGCGAGACCTTTCTTCAGCCGAATCGCTTACGGAACTCCGGTTGAACGGCGTGTTTGTAAACGAAGCCCCCGTACTCCAGAAAGATGAAGATTTTTACACTTCTACGGACATTTTCTCCTCAGGTAAACTGGATGCTGAACACGTATCCCGTCTGATATCAGGTGCTTAATGGCGCGTCATGAAACCAGGCAGCTGACATTTGAGGGCATAACTGTCCCGGTACTCCCGTTCGTCCGCACAACAGATGGCCATATCATCGAATGGGATCGCCAGCGGATTGTCCGTCAGATCGTCCAGGAGACAAAACTCGTCGAGACCTTTTATGGGTATGATGGCGCTACCGAAGAGATCGCGCAGGAGATCGCGCTTGATGTCGAGAACAGGATCAAGAACATGGGGCTCAAATCCCTTTCTGGTCCGCTGATCCGCGAGATAGTCAATATAACTCTTCTCGAGAAGGGGATGATCCAGTACAGGAACGTATCGACACGGGTTGGTACCCCGGTCTACGATGCTCACCAGATCGATGTGGGCAGAGGCTTTGAAGCACACGACAACGCTAATCTGCAGGAGAATGCCGAGACCTCCCACAAGAAGAAAGCCGACAAGATCTCAAAGGAACAGTACTTACTCCAGCTCCCCCCAGACCTTGCTGATCACCACCTCTCGGGGGAAATGCACATTCATGACCTCGAGTATTTCGGGACCCGGCCGTTCTGCCAGGACTGGGACCTGCGGTATTTCTTCTACTACGGCCTGATGCCCGATGGCAATGGAACGAAGGCTTCCGTTGCCGGCCCGGCAAAACGGGCAGAGGTCGCCATACTGCATGCAGTCAAGGCGCTCGGTTCCGCACAGACAAACTTTGCCGGTGGGCAGGGATATTATAACTTTCTCACATTCCTCGCACCCTACATGGAAGGCCTGCCCTATGGTGAAATTAAGCAGATGGTGCAGATGTTTGTGTACGAGATGACCCAGATGATGGTTGCCCGCGGAGGTCAGCTGGTCTTCTCTTCCATCCAGCTCTGCCCGGGGGTTCCCACCCTCTGGCAGGATAAGCCCTGTGTTTACAAGGGCAGGATCTGGGATGGAAAGTCTGCACCAAAGAGAACATATGGCGAATTCGAGCGGGAGGTCAGGTTCCTCTTTAAAGCACTGATGGAAGTCATGCTCGAAGGGGACTACTGGGGCAAACCCTTCAACTTCCCCAAACCCGAGATCTCCATTGAACCGGACTTCATGACCGAGCGTGAGGAATTTAACCAAAAGAACCCGGATATCCCCACGTTCCAGGAACTATACCTCATGACCTTCGAGCTCGCATCAAAATTCGGCACACCTTATTACGATAATCAGCTACCCGCATACCGGGGAGCTGGTAAAGGCATATCCTGTTACCAGTGCTGTGCTTACCAGTTCTCAGCAGTAGCTGACAAAGACTCAGATTTTGAAAGGAAACTGCTTTTTGATGAGGGTCGCCATTTTTCTATGGGATCATGGCAGGTTGTTTCCGTTAACTGCCCGCGGGCAGCATATAATGCTGAGGGTGATGATGCCCGGCTCTTTGCTGAACTCAAGAAACTCATGGACGTTGCAGTTGAGATCTTCAAGATTAAAAGACGCTGGATGGATCTGATCCGGGCCAGTAACCGCATGCCGTTTGCCATGCAGCGCCCGAAAGACCCCAACACGGGTGAACGCGGCGCTCTTGCAGTCGATCTTGAGGGACTGGTCTATACCATCGGGATTGTCGGGGTCAACGAGATGGTCCAGCACCATACGGGTAAACAGCTCCATGAGTCCAAGGAAGCTTTCAGACTCGCAATCAGGGCCATGACCGAGATGGAACTCTACGGACGGGAGCTCTCGGGCAAGAACAATATGACCATCGCGCTTGCACGGACCCCAGCCGAGACCACTGGACAGCGGTTCGCTGTCGCCGACCTTCTCGACAGACGCTACCACAACTTCGCAAAAGCCGTGATAAAGGGTGATCTCGAAGACGGGCTTGAGCAGCTTGGCAAGAGCCGCGATCTGCCCATTTACTACACGAACGGGACTCATGTTGCACCCGGTGCAGATGTCCCCCTCACGAAACGTATGGAGGTCGAACATGTCTTCTTCCCGATTGTCGACGGTGGCAATATCTTTCATATCTGGCTTGGTGAAGCCCGCCCTGACCCCCGGGGGCTCATGGACATGGCGATGAAACTCTGCCGGAACACCCAGATTGGATATTTCGCGTTTACCCGGGACATCACGGTATCGCTCAGGCAGTTTCATGAGAGAAAAAATGGAAAAAAATCCATCTCTCAGTGGATACCTACAGATTTTCCGGTCAAGGCATAATCTTTTTTAGATTTATGTCCGGAAATCCAGGGCAGCAAACAAGGGTCTATACATATTTATATTCCCCAAAAACAACAGAAAGACGCTGCGTCTGGATCCCTCAATTGGCTATGTCATAACACAAGACAACCGCGTTCTCTTTTACCAGGAAAAAAAGATAAAAATTTTAATTCAGGTCTCAGGTTCAAAGGACAAAGGTTACTTCACTTTTTTCAGCGTGATATCAAGTATTCCGCGGTGGATACGGTAGAAACTGTGGATACGATCAACGGCATTATCAAGCATGACAGTGACTGACTTGTCATCGACAATAATTTTGACATTGTCAACCTCGATATCAGCATAAGGGGCATTTTTCAGGTCTGCCGGCAGGGTGGCCGTGATGAAGATATGGTCATCGGATTCCATCACTTCATACGGTATGCCCTCATCGTCTTCTGGGGGGTTGATATGGAATACCCGGGGATCATCAGAAGAAGGCTGCCGGGTGATTATCGTATACCCAACTATGCGGGTCTGTTGGTTTTCTGGCATGTTCTTTACGATATCTTCAACAATCTTTGCCAGGTTGCTGAATACATCATCATATGGACCGTTTGGATTATTCTGCATGTACACCTCTGAGTGTATAGATATCCTGTATCCGTTTCACAAGTCCGCGGCGCACAAACTGGTTGAGGATCAAAATCAGGTCCCCACCGGATATACCGGTCGCCTGTTCCAGTTCTGCAACCGTGAGGGAGTCATGCGATAGAGCGATAACAACAGTGATCTCTCTCTCGCTTCTGAATAAATCTTTATGGTTGCGGGCAATATCGTTGATTTTTATTTCGATATCATGATTGATCTGCTCAAGATTTTCCAGGATCTGGTCGTGAGCCTGGATCATCTGTCCAAGGAGGGATACTGATTTTTTCAACCTCTCATCTGCTTCTTCATTCCCTGGAGTTTCCTGACTGATAACATGAACCTCTTTTAGACTAACATCGATCAGGATATCATTTGCAAGATAGTAATATTTCCTCCTTCGTTCATCTACCTGGCTGGAAAGAATTGTTTCCCGCTCCATCATCTGCAGGTGGTCGATGACTGCTTTGGGTGAAAGGGTCAGGGTGTCAGATATCTCGGTAACAAAACAGGGCTTCTGTCGCAGCAGTTCAATGATCCGCCTGCGGTTACGGTTCCCAAGTATGTCAAGCAGGCGGGCAACCTCAACAGCGTCGTGCATCTTTACATAATGTTAATGTTGTGGATATTTAGGCATTGTTCATGAGGGCTTTCTCGAATATGAACCGAACAGATAAGCAAGAAGGAAATTCATAACACGATTGACCGGTTCTCCCAGATCTTCCCGATCTCGAAAATTTTCAAATCAGTGTCCCTAAGCGGTACATGATCGTTCATTCTGAAGAATTTTGGGTAATCATCAGTATGGAAACATTGCGACAGGGGGAAAATTACGGGATCAGCATATTCATCCGTCTGCATACATACGCGGACAGGATCACATGAATTTTTTTTATTTCTTTTGCACGTTTTCGCGACTCATGGTGATTTATGGCATTTAAATTAAAATTTTTTATATCTATAGAAATAATCGGATAGACGCTCGCAGGGGTTAAGCTCACACTCTGCAACAACGATATGACAGCCCCTGGGTTACGATAATCACGCGGAAGGTTTATTGTAATATCACGTAAGAAAAGAGGACAATCCTATCGTAATGCGCCCCCGTGCCCAGGGGGACTGGGATGGTGCAAGGGAATCGATCAATGGGAGAAAAAGAGGTTTTTTTACAGAGCCAATTTTTTTTTAAAAAAAAAAAGACAAAGTGTCGTCCCATGTAGCTTTTTGATCTAAAAATTACCATTTTCAAAGGAATCTTGAGATCGGGTTTCATTACGGCCTCATTCACCAGTACCAGAATGTCCCTTCAAAGGTCAATGAGGTGTGATGACCAGATATCAGTTGTGATCTTCTCCGCAGAGAAGACCAGGAAACGGTTCCGAACCATCTGTAACGACAGCCCGTCTCCTGAAAAATTTTTGTATTCGGCCCTGCAACCCGACATGCCTGGTTTTATTTCTTGAGGTGAGTTACGAGTCTTTTGTTTACTTCGTCCCAGTTGACAATCGTCCAGAACGATTCGATAAACTTTGCCCGGTCATTCTTATAATCAAGGTAATATGCATGCTCCCAGACATCCAGGGCCATGAGAATCCGGAACCCCGGAATCACGTTGAGATTGTGTTTCTCGAGCTGCATGATGAGAAGCCGGTTCGTTATCATGCAGTGAGTAAGTACCGCCCATCCAGAACCTTCGGCACTCAATGCAGCCTGGGTAAATTCCTTTTTAAACCGGGCAAATGAACCGTATTCAGCATCGATCGCCTTGGCAAGTTCACCTTTCGGTACCCCCCCGCCACCTTTCCCTGCGGGTCCAAGGTTCTCCCAGAACAGCGTATGAAGCCGGTAGCCTCCGACATGGAATGACAATTCTTTAAGAGTTGCCTTCATGTCAACGTCTGCAGTCTCTTTTCGTGCCTTGTCAAGCTTCTCAAGGATTGCGTTTGCCCCGGTTACATAAGCCTGGTGGTGTTTGGTATGATGCAGGGTCAGCTGTTCCTCAGAGATAGCAGGTGCCAGCGCCTTGTAATCATACGGCAGTTTCGGCAAGGTATACAGTTTATTTCCATCCATGGTTTTTGACCTCTTTACTGATGAGTAGATAACCAACTTCTCCTATTTGTTATGTTGTATGCTGTCAACGGATACCTGCTTTTAATAACCTGACATTCTCCCGCATTCTCCGCTTCAGAAGAGATGTGCTTTGATGTAACTTCCGGAACCCGGATCTCAAACTCTGCATGCAGAATTTCCGCCCGACCAGGGAGCGGATAACAAAGGGGATACTCTGTTTTGTCGATCCGTCTTATTTCAGAACGGCTGTCATGGCAGCTTTCACTTTTTCATCCTGTTCAGATTCGATCGCTTTGTTCAGGGCAGCTGTCACTTTTCTTCCCCTCATGGCACCAAGGGCATGGACTGCCATCAGACGGACATATACATTCTCATCCTTTAAGAGAATGATAAGGGGTTCGACCGCGTCTGAATCCCCGAGCTCGTGCAGCCCTTTTGCCGCCATGTAACGAACGTGGTCACGGTTGTCCCTGAGACCCCGGATAAGCGGCTGGACTGCTTTTTGGTCAGCGATCTTTCCCAATGCCTCTGCGGCGCGGTACCGTGTTTCCCAACGGGGTTCCTTCATGGCTTCGGCCAGAGGTTCAATAGCAGCGTTACCAATCGTGGACAAGGCAAGCATTGCCTGTTCACGCACGGATTTATCAAAATCCGCAAGAGCTTCGATCAGGGGCTGGATTGCTCGTGGATTCTTTGCCTGTCCAAGAAGGTATGCGGCATACTGCCGTACCTGGGGATCCGTATGCTCACGGAGTGCCCGGGTCAGATCACTGATTCCCTGTTTCTCGAGGTCTTGTGCACCTTCGGGTTTTTGTGGGATGTATGGTTCGGTCATAGATCTCATTGATTTATCTTTTTAATCATTATTTAAGAGCGCCCGCGGATTCGACAGATACCAAATCACCATCCGGATTTGTTTCATCAGGGAAGCAGGAAGAATAACAATCATCATTATTTGGGGATGAAATCTCGTAAAGGCCGTGTTTTTTTTTATTATGAGGATTATTGATGTCGGGGTAAAGAACCAAATACTGTCATCCTGCACTCACATGCAAGCAATATCCTTGATCATAAGAGCATGAACAAAGATAACCAACAGGTCAAACCATCTCTGTTCAGGATGCATGCGATGATTGAATAACGGAACAGGGGGAGATGGATACCGGCCATTACTCCCAAAATCTTCGCAGTAAACACGTTATTTTTATATTACCAAGAGCGATGCTCTTTGTATGAACTACAAGGTCATTGCCCTCATGGTTGTCTTCATCGCGGTTGTTGCTGTGGCCGGCTGCATGAGTGCCCCCTCAACATGGGCGGGACAGGCATCATCTTTGCCGAAATCCGCGTCCGACTATCCCGGGAGCAACTCTGCCCGGGTCGCTTCGGGTGATTCTATTTTTATTGGCGAGGAGGGAATCGCACCAGTCCCAGCACAGACATCGGTACCAGGCACCCGTTCCGGTATCGACACCAAGATCATCAGGACCGGCTCCATCACGATTGAAGTCAAGGATGTGACTGGTTCGGTTGATGCGCTTAAAAATCTGGTAACAGCGAAAGGAGGGTATCTCTCATCATCAAGTGTTTCAGAGGGATATAACAAGAGGCTCTCAGGCACAGTCGTGCTCCGGATCCCGCAGGCAGAATTCGACAACACCCTTGCTGGAGTGAAAGCCATTGGTATCGTCAAGTCTGTCTCCACACGAGGAGAGGATGTAACCGAAGAGTATTTCGATATCCAGGCACAGAAGACCTCGTACCAGAACCAGCTCGCCCAGTACAACGAGATCATGAAGAAGGCAGTCAAGGTCAGCGATGTGATTGAAATCCAGCAGCAGGTCGATCGCGTCCAGACAGAATTAAACCGGCTCGAAGGGCGGCTGAAGTACCTGGACAGTCGCATCGATATGTCGACCATCACGGTCACCCTGCAGGAACCGGAACCGGTTGGGGGGGAGACCGGGCATAACTTTGTGTCAACCATAAATGAAGGGATAGCCGGGTTCCTTGGCATGATCGATTTCATCATAATCCTGTTCTTCACCCTGCTGCCAATCATTCTCCTTGGCGCGGCCGGTTACGGTATCTATCGCTGGAACAAGGGAAAAAAGCCGGTAAAGGCACCCGGTGAGACAACAGAAAAGAAATAACATTTTTTTTCCGCTGAATACAGAGCACCGGATGGGTTTATTTGTAAGGATTTCAAGGATCTTCTGGCCAGTGGTTATCAGTACTGCCGGCACCCTGCAAATGCACCGCCACATTGTTCGCCATCAATACTGGCATGGCATATGACAAAAGGGATCAGTTCATGGAGCTTCTTACAATACTTCATACCCCCAATCCGGATTCTTGGGACGGTCTGTTTAAAAAAATCCTGAAAATGGGGAGACCGCGAGCATTAAGCACCAGGAACCCGCGTAGATGGTGAGGCACTGTGGCTGACATCAACGGTTATAAAATGGTTATCAGTAACGATGCCGGCGCCCTCCGGATTCATTTCGGTTTCGACAACCCCTCTTTCATGCCCATGTGCGTAGCCCGATCCTGACAACAGTTAACGACGGGAATATATAAAAAAATGGTATTCTAACGATCAAGGGGCGACGGGAATCGTATAGACTGGTGCGGTAGATATTCCTTCCCGTAGTGGGATTTTCCGTTAGTTATGTCGTTGGTTTTACAGATGCATTGCTGGCAACAGGTATTGTTGTTGTTTTTATCGGGGTTGAAGATTTGGCCACCGTTGCATTCCCGCTGGTTATCGGGACCGCGGCCTTACCGGTAATCGTATCCACGGACAGTGAAACCGACCCATGTCCTACCGTGGTGGAACCCCGGGTGAGCACCTTACCATCCTTGAATATCTCAACAATGAGGTCATGGGAGGAGCCATCCAGTTTTTCAAACGTGGCCTGCACGGTTGCATTGGCGTTCTCTATCTCCATGATGCGGTCACCGGAATTTCCCGGGACCGTTACAATCGCATCCGTCTGCCCATACATACCTTTCCATCCGCCAAGGTAGGCAACATGCACAAAGACACCAGTAGCAGGAATAACCGGGGGGGGTGTCTCAATCACAACGATGGTGCCCTTGGGCAGTTGCGGATTTAAGGTAGCAACCGGAGAGGTGCCGGTATCAGTGCCGGGTGTTGTCAGAGCACCCTGCGCGAGCAACGGGAGAACAAAAAAGGCACCCGCTGCAACAAGCATGATGGCAATAAGTGCAATCGCCCCTGTGAGGAGCGCGTTTTTTCCGATGATGAAACTTCGGCCGCCCGGGGGTTTCAGGGGGGGTTGTGTATCCCCCCGGCTACCGTACAAAGGAACGGGTGATGGCACTGCTTCAGCTGTCGATATTTTCGAGGAGCCCTGCGGATTTCCCATTCCTGATGGTGCCTCGACAGGAACCTTCGATTCTTGTACAGAAGATAGGATGGATTCCTTTTCATCTTCAGATTCATCATCCCACGAGACAGACGGTTTCAGGATGGGTTCTGCCTGCGCTGCCCGCAGTGCGTCGGGAGGTATTTTGTTGGTGGAAGGTTCAATCAGCGGTTCGATTGACTGGATCTCTTCATCGATAGGGCGGGTGGTGTATTGTTTAACAACAGGCGATACTGTCATGGATTGAACAGGAGCTGCCCCAGACAGTTTTTTGGCTAGAGGGGAACCACAACGGTTACAGAAAACCGATTCGGCAGGGACTTTATTTCCACATTTCGAACAAAAAACACTTATGCCAGGCAAGGGCGCATAGGGCGTCGTGACCGCTATTGAAGGCGGGATTGTCGTAACAGGACGGGTGATATCAGATCTCCTCACAGGACTCATGCCATCCGTATCTGCTATTGATGGAGGGCTTTCAACGGTGGTTGGTGTCTGCCTGGATTGCGAATGGATAACCTCAGATCTCTGACCACCAATTGATTCGGGTTTCCGCAAGGCCGGATCCGGCCCGGGAATCACTTTCCGGATTACCCGGTCAAAGGGGGATGAGGCATTCTCCCGGATAAGCCGGACCCATGCATCGCGTTCCTTGATCCTGTTCCCTCCAGCCTCGCGGGAGAAGGTAAGGATCATCTGCCGCAATTCCCCGGTCTTTGCCATCACCGAAACCGTAATAATCTGGTCACGGATTGCATTTTCTCCTGGTTCGATCTCTTTGATGGTAACAAGCGGGATCTCCTTGGTGGGCAGGAGATTTTTTGCCCTGTCGATAAGGATAATCCGCTTGTTTGTTAGGATTCCCTCAAAGGGGATTGACTTGACATAGACCCCCTGGGTCCTAACAAGCAACTTTTCATCACTGCGAAGTTCTGGATCGCCCATGGTACCACGTCTAGCCTGATATCCGGTAGTGGTTGATCCTTAATAATGAAAAAGATATTTATCAGGTTTATGGAAAAGGGCCTGCCCCGATTCCAGTGATAAAAATCGGCTCTGTAGAAACATGTATGAATGGATCGGTTAACACCGGAACTATGAAATTGAAGATATGAGGGCTCCCAGCTTCATAGCACATCGCGGGGCACGGCGGGGCAGTTCCGTGTTTTTTTGATAATCAGGGTTTTTGATCCGCCGCGGGGGCACCCTGTAGGGGGCGGCGGCGTTGATCGCAAATAATTGAGACCGTGAAAAATCTAGGGTAAAGTGCCATTTCAGCACCTAATTTTTCCATCAAATATTCACAGGACCGTGTCCTCCAGACACTCCTGGGGGCATCGGCAATGCCTTCGCCCCAGCCGTTGAGGCGAACCCCACATTGCGATAGAGCGGTATTACCTTTTTTCGACTGACGAGAAATTTTTAATGAAAATAAATAACTTTTTCACAGTCCATTTTAGTTCATTTTTATAAAAAACATTTTCACGTCGACCAGATAAATTTATTTTTTTTGGGTTTTATAAGCACTTTACCCTAATCTAAAAAAAATCAGGCTCTGGAGAAAACCTCTTTTTCTCCATGATCGACCCCGTTGCACCAACCCTGCCCCCATCGGAGGCTGGTGCGCATTGAAACAGGCTTGTCCTTTTAATACGGATAATCGGCAAAAACCTTCTTGAGTGATTATCGCAATGCGGGG
>Ga0116155_10000800_pt1 | contig 24132 bp, 22 predicted proteins | sample AD_UKC032_MetaG_FD_89890 | JGI IMG/M metagenome (GOLD analysis project Ga0116155, IMG submission 89890) | Active sludge microbial communities of municipal wastewater-treating anaerobic digesters from USA - AD_UKC032_MetaG | ecosystem: Engineered > Bioreactor > Anaerobic > Digestate | place: USA...
ATCAAAAGTGAAGATCTTTCCATGGTGGAGATTGCTACGGAGAGTTTTACGTGATGGATGTTCCGAGTTTGTTTCGAAAGAGGACCTGCGCTATTAGGGGGCCGCTGACGTAAACGCTGATGCAGAAGGTGAGAAGATATGCGGATATGAGAACCGCTTTATGCTTAGGCGGTGACAACCTAAACACTCTAACACGATAAGGAGGTCATCATCATGATGGATTATCCCTTGCTTCTGAGAACGTTTTTGTTGAGGTCTGCAAAATACTTTCCCAAAAAAGAAATCGTCTCCGTGTTTCCTGAATGTGTCCACCGATATACCTATGCGGACTACTACAAGAGGGTATGCCAGCTTGCCCATGCGCTAAAATCTTTGGGAATCAAGCGCGGCGACAGGGTGGCAAGTATTGCACTCAACGACCACCGGCACCTGGAGCTCTACTTCGGGGTTCCCTGCTCCGGGGCGGTCCTTCACACGGTTAATTTCAGGCTGCCCATGAATCATCTCGTTTACGTCATCAATCATGCCGAAGACCAGGTCATCTTCGTGGATGAAGATCTGCTCATGTTCGTGGAGATGATAAAAGACCAGCTCAAGACCGTCAAGTACATCGTGGTGCTCTCGCATACCGGCAAGAAGCCGGCATCGGGTATTCCAAATCTCGTGATGTACGACGAACTCATAGGACAGTTTCCGGAGGAATATGATTTTCCTGCTGATCTTTCCGAATGGGACCCTGCTGTGATGTGCTACACCTCGGCCACTACAGGCGACCCCAAGGGTGTGGTGTACAGCCATCGAGCCATTACACTCCATACCTTTGCCGTTGCCGTGACCCTGGGGGCAGGTGAATCGGATGTCATCCTCCACATCGTTCCCATGTTCCATGCTAATGCCTGGTGCGCTCCCTTTGCTGCAGTTGCTTTTGGCTGCAAGCAGGTGCTTCCTGGCCGAGAGGTGATCAATATGGAGAAGCTATGCAGGACTATTGCTGAAGAGAAGGTTACCTTCACCGCCGGAGTACCCACGATCTGGATGCTCCTGAATGACTACCTCGAGAAGGGGGGCTGGCATGACTTCTCGTCATTGAAGACCATTGCAAGTGGCGGATCAGCCATCCCCAGGCAACTCATGATCGACCTCAACGAGAAATACAAGTTCCCCATCAGACAGGCCTATGGTGCAACCGAGACGACACCTATGGCCACCGCTGCCATTCCCAAAAGTTATATGGCCGATTGGTCGGCTGAAAAGCTTTATGACGTCAAGTCCAGCGGTGGACTCATTGCCGTTGGTCTTGAGGTGAAGATCGTAACCGAGGAAGGCAAAGAGGCGAAGATGGATGGAAAGGAATGGGGTGAGATCTGCCTTAAGGGACCGTGGATAGCGAATGAATATTACAAAGATCCGGAACGTTCCAAGGAGACCTTTGGGGACGGATGGTATCATACCGGAGACATTGCAACCATGGATGAAGAGGGCTATATACGGCTTGTGGACAGGAAAAAGGATTTGCTAAAGAGTGCGGGTGAATGGATCTCTTCTGTGGACCTGGAGAATTTGATCATGGCACACCCCAAGGTGATGGAGGCGGCAATTATCGGCGTGCCTCACCCCAAATGGCAGGAGAGGCCTCTGGCCTGTGTCGTTGCCACGCCGGGAGAGAGCTTGTCCGCCGATGAGCTTAAGGATTTCCTCAAGGACAAGGTCAAGGCCGACTTTTGGATACCTGACGAAATCATCTTCTTAAAAGAAATACCCAAAACCAGTGTGGGAAAATTCGACAAACGTGAGCTTCGCAAGCTCTATGCCAACGGCCAGTTGAAATCGCTGTAATTTAAACTTGTCAAAGATAGCGATTTGCTTTTGCGTTAAAATAAAATCATAATTCAAGGAGGGTAACATGTCAGAAATCAGATTTGATGGAAGAGTAGCCATTGTGACCGGAGCGGGAGCGGGTTTAGGTCGTTCCTATGCGTTGGAATTTGCCAAAAGAGGCGCCAAGGTAGTCGTCAACGATCTGGGCGGTTCACGTGATGGTTCCGGCGCCAGCCATAGCGCGGCTGATGTGGTCGTCGATGAAATCAAGGCACTGGGCGGCCAGGCCGTTGCCAACTATGATTCCGTGTCAACCGGCGCCGGTGGCGAGAGTATCGTGAAGACGGCTGTTGACGCTTTCGGCAAGGTCGATATTCTGATCAACAATGCCGGAATTCTCCGCGATAAAAGTTTTGGCAAGATGACGGATGAGGAGTGGGACCTGGTAAACAGCGTTCATCTTCGTGGCGCCTACTGTGTGACCAAGCCAGCTTTTAACGTGATGCGCGAGAACCAGTATGGCCGCATCGTCTGCACCACTTCAGGTGCCGGCCTTTACGGCAACTTTGGTCAGGCCAATTACAGTGCCGCCAAGATGGGCGTCGTAGGGCTGATGAACGTCCTGAACATTGAAGGCGCAAAATACAACATCAAGACCAACACCATCGCTCCGGTTGCCGCCTCCCGCTTGACAGAGGACGTGTTGCCGCCGGATCTCTTCAGTAAACTGAAACCGGACTATGTTATGCCCATCGTTCTTTTCCTCGCTTCCGAGGCCAATCAGGATTCGGGTATGATTTTCAACTGTGGCGCCGGCTGGTACAGCCGCACGGCTGTTGTTTGCTCCAAGGGAGTCACCATCGGTGATGGCAAACGGCTGATCAAACCGGAAGAGATTCAGGACAAATGGGATATCATCAAGGGGCTGGACGGGGCAAAACCATTAGGCAGCGTCGCTGAATCCTTCGAGTATATGATGCCGCTTCTCCAGTAGGAAAATGTGAAAGGGATTTTCCTTGAAACCGACAAGCCCGCCCTAACGTTCTTTGCTCCTGATTATACGGGAGGAGAACGTTAGGGTATCAAGGACTGGGAGCAAAGATTGCAACGATGAATAAACCGCGGCGCCTGGGTTTAATATCGGACAGCCACGGAAACTTCCCGGCTACCGAAGAAGCAATAAACATCCTTATAGACAGAGGGTGCGAGCAGGTTATCCATCTCGGCGACTTCTGCGATTCGAACTGCCGTGACCGACTGGAAGACATCGTGAGGCTTCTTCAAAAACGGGGTGTTATTGCCGTCAAGGGAAACAACGACTATTTCATTGAGCTTGCGCTGGCCAACAGTTCCGTCGCCGGATGTTTAGACCAGGGTCGTATGTATGAATTCATCAAAGGAATTCCCATGAAGGTGGTCATGGATGATATTTGTTTTGCTCACTCCTTTCCCTTTGACTACCGGCGGTCCTTTTACGAACCCATCGACGTAGGTTCCACTGAGCGTGCATTGTTGCTGTTCCAGCAGATGTCGTATCGGATACTCTTCTGCGGTCACTCCCATACGCCGGTCTATTTTCGCTTGAGCGATTCGGAAGGCGTTTTTCGTGAGATGGCGCCTCCGGGGGGAAAGCTTTTATTGGAATCCACCAGTCGTTATATCGTCATAGTGGGTTCCTGCGATCAGGGGGAGTGCGCTATTTTTGATGAGGGAACATCAACCTACGAGCGGATCAATATCTACTCATGAGGTCAGAAAAATAGGGATGAAGTCATAAGCTTTTTTACAAAATTTGAAAGGGAAACATCTGATGATTTTGAAAGATATGGATGAGGAGATAGGGGAATATGCAAAACAAGGATGATATTGTTATTGTCAGTGCCGTAAGGACGCCTTTCAGCAAGTTCGATTCTGCCATGGCCGATATTCCCAGCATTGATCTCGGTATCATGGTCATGAAGGAGGTTATTAACCGGGTCGATGTCCAACCGAAGGATGTGGATGAAATCAATTATGGGAGCTGCGTGATGGCGGAACTGGCGTTGGAAACGGATATCCCTGCACGCCAGGCATCCCTGCTTGGCGGATTCCCGCCGGAAAACATATCTGTGAGTCTGGATCGCGCATGCTGTTCATCCCTGACGGCGCTCCGTTTAGGTTACCGGGCGATCAAAGCAGGAGAGTCGGAGATCTGCATGGCTGTCGGCTCAGATAATATGCCGCGGACGCCCCATTTGGCACCCGGTCTGCGAAAAGGCGTGCGGCTTGGTCATATCAAACTTGTGGATGGTCTCTATGAACTCGGCTATCAGGCCATGGGGTTTTCATCCGTTGCCAAGGATGCGGGAGAGGTTGCTGTGGAGTATGGTGTGACGCGTGAAATGCAGGATGCCTGGGCCATGGGAAGCCAAGAGAAATATGCCAGGGCGTTTGCCGAAGGGAAGTTCAAGATAGGGGAAGAACTCATGTCCATCGTTATTCCCCAGAGAAGAGGAGATCCCCTTGTGATCGACCGGGATGAATCACCCCGGAAGATCACCCGGGAGGCCCTTGCCAAGCTGCCCACCGTTTATGGAAGTCCCACGGTCACGGCCGGTAATGCACCCCCTCTGAGCGCTGGCTCCGGCGCTATTCTCCTCATGACAAGGAAGAAGGCGGAGGAAAAGGGGCTCAAGCCCATGGCCACTGTTGTCGCTGTCGTTGCCTCAGCAACGGCCCCGAGGGCAATTTCCGAGATTCCGGCCATCACGATCAATAAGGCTTTGGACAAGACAGGGTTGACCATTGACCAGATGGACATGATCGAGATCAACGAGGCATTTGCGGCTGTCACATTGACCGCCACAAAAATCTTGGCCAATGGCGATGAAATGAAATGGAAGGAAATTCTTGATAAGACGAACGTCGATGGTGGCGCCATTGCCCTCGGCCATCCTGTAGGAGCAAGTGCTGCGCGGATCACGATGCACATCGCCTATGAACTCGGAAGGAGGGGCGGTGGGTATGGTGTGGCGGCCATCTGCGGCGGTCTTGCACAAGGCGAGGCCATTATTCTGCATGTAGAAAAATAGGGCGAAAAGCAAGGCTATCTTTCAAAGTTGCCTTTCTTACTATCCGACGCCCCAACATCTATCCGAGTGAGGACAAAATATGATCGATGAAAAGTATCAGGCGCACCTAGGTATGTTGCAGAGTACCGTTAAGATTATTGAAAAAATGGGAATCCGCATTGTGGAGATGCAGGACCGCCATGTCAAGGTGATGCTGCCTTATGAACCGAATATCAACCATATTGGAAGTGTCTATGCGGGTTCACTCTTCTCGGTCGGCGAGTACATCGGTGGACCGCTGTATTTTGCTTCTTTCGATACAACGAGGTTTTACCCCATCGTCAAAGCTGTCAACATTCAATTTAAAAGGATGGCCGTCACGGATATGACCGTGGAGGCGACGCTCAGCAAGGCCGACGTTGACGCAATTCAGGCCGAAGCCGAAGCGAAGGGAAAAGCCGACTGGAAAATGGACCTGGAAATCAAGGATCAGGCTGGAACGGTCTGTTGTCTTCTTCAGGGAGTTTGGCAATTGAGACCCATGAGTGAAACAGTAATAAAAAAATGATTCTGTCTTCTCAAGACACAGGAATACTGTAAGCAGCGAATAAACATTCCTGTTACTCTTTACCAAAGGCCTGGATCAGCTTGAAAAACTCCCCTGAAAAAACCATGAGAGTCTGGTTCCGGTTTTCGAGGTTCATGGCACTCTCCAGCGAAGGAGCATTTAAATTCTCATCCAGAACCCGCTTGGTGAGTTTCAGGCCGCCCACGCTTTTGCCCACCATCATCCTGGCGTAGGAAAGCGCTGTTTCCAGAAGATTCTCCCGCGGAACCACCTTGTTGACGAGACCGGTTTTCTCGGCTTCATCGGCGCTGATCTTCCTGCCGGTGAACAGCATGTCCGCAGCGTGAGAGAGCCCTATAAGCCTGGGTAGTAAAAAGGAAGATCCCAGTTCACCGCCTGAAAGTCCGATGTTGATGAAAGAGGCCACAAAGTATGCCTGAGGACTCGCCACTCTGATATCACTGGCCAGTGCCATGCATAAACCTCCTCCGGCGGCTGGTCCATTCACGGCAGATATAATAGGCTGGGGAATCTTTCTCATACCCAGAATCAGGGAGGCATATCGCTCCTGAGCAATTTTCAAGAACTTTTCAGGCTCTGTGAACGCCTCCGCTTTCCTGTTAGCTATGGCGTCATTGAGATCGGCGCCCGAGGAATACCCTCTGCCGGCGCCCGTGATAATGAGAACCCTGATGGAATCGTCCTGACACAAGGCATGAAACAGTGTTTCGAAATCCTTCAGCATGTCCAGGTTGATCGCATTGAGCTGGTCGGCACGGTTCATGGTCACGATGCCGATGGATGGTTCTTTTTCTTCAAAGAGCAATGTTTTAAATTCCGGGATCATTGCGCTCATATTATATTTCTCCTTTTTTTCTGTCCATCTCCCTCAGTTCGCGGCGCATGATCTTGCCGATTGCGCTCTTGGGGAGTTCATGTATGAATTCTACGATCGTGGGAACCTTATAGCCCGCCATTTTCTCCTTGCAGAAGGAAATCACCTCCTGTTTCGTAAGTGTCTCTCCCGGCTTAATCACGATATAGGCCTTCACGGTTTCACCCCTGTACTCATCCGGAACACCGATACAGCAGGCCTCAAGAATCTTCGGGTGCTCGAAGAGTATTTCATCTATCTCCTTGGGATAGACGTTGAAACCACTCGCAACAATTAAATCCTTTTTACGATCCGATATGGTCAAATACCCCTCGTTGTCGAAATACCCGATGTCCCCGGTATAAAACCATCCATCCTTAAGCGCATGGGCTGTTTCTTCCGATTTTTTATAGTAACCGGTCATCACCTGCGGACCTTTAATGCAGATTTCGCCGTGCTCATTGATCTGGAGTTCCCTGGTGCCTGTCTCAATGTCCACGATTTTAATGTCCGTGTTGGGAAGCGGAACGCCCACGGTACCGATTTTCACCTTTCCGTTCCAGGGAGTGGCAGTGGCGAAGGCCGTGTTCTCCGTTGCCCCGTAAACATCATAGATTATGGCACCGTGGATTTTTTTTAACTCGTTCAGGGTGTTTTCCGGCAGGGGAGCCGCACCGCCGAAATACCCCTTCACAAAGGAAAGGTCCATTTTCCTGAATTTTTCGTTGCCAAGAAGTGCCGTATATATCGTGGGTACACCGGGAAGGAATGTCGGCCGGAACTTTTCAAGCATTTCTACTATGACGCCAGCCTCCGGCTTGGGCACCAACGTACAGCACCAGCCGTTCCAGATGGGAAGATTCTGACTTACCGAGTACCCTGCCGAATGGAACACGGGATAAATTCCCATAAGGTTCTGGAATTGGCCTTTGAGATCGGGGAACCATGCAGAGAACTGCTGCACGACCGACGAGATGTTGGCATGGGTCAGCATAGCACCCTTGCTGACACCGGTTGTTCCCCCGGTATAGATAAGAGCGGCCAGTGAATCCCATTTTGCTTTGTTTTCTCCCGGCGAATCAGAGTGTTTAGCAATAAGATCCATAAATTCGTAAACGTCCGGCTGCGGTTCCACTTTTCTGAACATTTGCTTTTTAACATAAGGAAAGAGCTGCTTCTTGGGAAAGGGTAGATAGTCGCTGATGTGGCAGGTGATAATGGTCTTGATTTTTGTTTCGCCTTTGATCTTGAGCACCCGGGGGAGCAGCAGATCCAGCGTTATCAGGACGGTAGCGTCTGAATCATTGATCTGGTAGGTTAATTCTCGTTCGGTATAGAGCGGATTGTTCATGGCGGTTACCGCTCCTGCGCGATAGGCCGCATGATTGGCAATGATCATCTGCGGAATATTAGGCAGGAGCATGGCCACAATGTCTCCGTGTTTTACCCCAAGGTCGATCAATGCCCGGGTGAATCTATTTACTAATTTATCCAGTTGCCGGAAGGTGATCTTTTTACCCATGTAAATAAAGGCAACTCGATCCGGATACTTGTTCGCGGTTTTCGTGAGAGCTTCCGCCATGGTGATCTTTTCCAGATTAATTTCTGCAGGAACCTCTGAGGCATAGGATTTGTGCCATAATCTCTGAAATGACATATTACCCCTCCTTTTTGTTTTGGTAAGCTCCACTCCTTAGCTTCTTCTTCCCACACCCATCACTGGGTACCGATGCACACCTCCTCTAATCCGATTCGTCCCCTGCTCTCAATCGTTCAGGAGAAACGAGAACAAACAAAATTCCCTATCGCCCGTTGAACCGCGGGACTCGTTTTTCAAGAAATGCCGAAACCGCTTCCATCATGTCTTCATTGGGTACCACAGCGGCATTCCTCTGGGCCACATATTCCAGACCCTGCTGAATGCCGTGATCACGGCTGTAATTCGCAACTTCCTTGATTCCCTGAACGGCGAGCGGAGCCAGACTGGCGATCTCTTCAGCCAATATCCGGGCTTCCTCGAAAAGGGCCTGGCTGTCTTCGCAGAGCCGTGTAATGTACCCCATCTTCAGGGCCTCCTCTGCGGTCCAGTCCCTTCCGGTCAAAGCCAGCTCCCGGAACCAGCCCTGTCCGATAATGTAAGGAACGCGCTGCAGGCTGCCGATATCCGCTATGATGCCGATCCGGGTTTCTCGGATGGAAAAGATGGCGTCTTTAGCCGCGATCCGAATATCGCAGGCACTTGTAAGATCAACGCCACCGCCGATGCAGTGTCCGTGGATGGCGGCAATAACGGGTTTCCTGCATTTTTCAATGGCGGTCATGCTCTCCTGGAGTTCTATTATTTTCCTGCGGAGCCAGTCACGGTAAACGGCCGAGCCATCCCCGAGGAGAGCCTGAGCTGCAACAAGATCCAGGCCGGCGGTAAAGCTCTTTCCCTCTGCCCGGATGACCACGACACGCACACCGGCATCTGCGTCGAATTCTTCAAAAATCCGGCGCATCTCCTGAAAAAATTCCAGTGTCATGGTATTTCGCTGTTGCGGCCTATTCAGAACCAACCATGCAATGTGTCCGATTTTTTCAACCTTGAGAGTCGATTCATTCTCCATACCGGCCACTCCTTGTATTCATATATTCATTTCGTAAAACGAAGGACACGCTATATAGAAAATTTTATCTTCAAGTGGTTCTTAACAGAGCAGGTTTAGAACAAAGAGATGGTTGCGCTATCTATATAAACCTTTTCTGTAATTTCATCAAGTTTCAAACAACAGTTTCAAACAACGTTTTTGCTTCCTTCGTATAAGTAAGGTTTTCTGCTCAAGCTGGATGTGTCGTTTAATTGGATTGCTTAAGTTTCCGATGGGCCCGGTCGTTGCACCATTCGATCGGAAATAGTTTAAAAATAGCTGAATCCTAATTGAACATGTGGTAGAAATATCTTGCAGTGATCGGTGGAGGTAGCCATGAAAAGAAATCTTACCATTATTTCCCAGGTAATTCTTATTTGCATACTATTTACAAATGCATGGGCGTTGACCAATTATGAGCAGTGTGTAAAATATTTTGAAGATAAAGACTATAAGAACGCATACCATTTCTGCAAAGAAACGGAAGACTACAATGCTCAATACATCATCGGTGAAATGTACTATAATGGTTTGGGCGTGAAAGAAGACCATACGAAGGCGATGGTATGGTTTCGCAAAGCCGCTGAACAGGGTAACGGCCAGGCCCAATTTTTCGTCGGCTATATGTACTATAACGGTTTGGGCGTGAAAGAAGATCATACAGAGGCGATGCTATGGTTTCGCAAAGCTGCTAAAAACGGTCACATACGGGCCAGGTTATACCGTGACAAAATTCTCAATAAAGATAATAGCAAGTGAATAAGTTTTGAAGACTTCATGCTATGGAAAAATAAAAGAGAGGTAGTTCTTATGCGCCTTTTTCCTAAAGAAGAAAATTTTCATGATTATTTTGAAGAATTGGCCGGCAAGATTGAAGAAGGCGGTAAATTCTTCTTAGAAATGGCCCAAAATCATAATTATACCGAAGCTAGAGTTGCCCGGCTCAAGGAAATTGAACATGAAGCGGATGTTATTGCGCATAAAACATACAAGAGAATGCACAAAACCTTCCTGACTCCCATCGACCGGGAAGATATTTACGCTTTAGTCAATAAGATGGACGACATTATGGATAATATTTTTGCGACCGCCGTACGACTCCACATGTATAAGGTTGAAAAGCCGAATGATGAAATCATCAAACAGGCGGAAATTCTTTTTCAAGCGATCCAAAAAATCAAAAATGTCGTTCATGGTCTCCGTGATCTGAAAGACTCCAAGATCATTCTGGACGGCTGCGTGGAAATCAACACGCTGGAAAATGCCGGCGATGTCGTTTTAAGAACCATTATCACCGATCTTTTTCTCAAGGAAAAAGATGCGATTGAACTGCTTAAATGGAAAGAAATTTTTGAGCGGATGGAAAAAGCTATTGATGTTTGTGAAAGTGTATCCAATATCATGGGAAGTATCGTCCTGAAGCATGCTTGACCCCATAACACTAGAATGATCATGCGTATGAGTCATTGTTAAAAATCTTTCTTCGTTAAAAGTATTATAAGGTGTTTCATTACAGAATATTAAGGGAGGTGCGTCATGCGAAAATGGATCATTGGGGTATTGGTAGTATTGGCGGCTGCAGGCGTCATATTCTGGGCAACGGCTGACAAGGATATGCGCACACTAATTCTCAACATACCGACCGACAAAGACGTCCTTTTCTGGTCAACCAAGCAGCGCGATGCCACGTTTCGCGCGTTGGACCGAATCCCCTTCATTTCCAAATCCCGGATGATCACCACCGGCAAAAACATCTATCCCTTGCCGGAAGGAGCGCCACTTGATGTTGGTATCGATGTCGATGCCTATATGCAGGATCAGCGTACTGCTGCATTAATCATCATTCAGGACGGCAAAATTCGCCTCGAAAAATATGGACTCGGTTTCAACGCCGATGGACGCTGGACCAGCTTTTCGGTTGCGAAATCATTCACCTCGACATTGGTCGGTGCAGCCATCAAGGACGGCTATATTAAGAGCATCGACGACAAAGTGTCGGACTACATTCCCGACCTCAAGGGGTCGGTCTATGATGATGTAACCATCAAGCAGCTGCTGACCATGACATCAGGTGTGAAGTGGAATGAGGATTATGCGGACCCCAAATCGGACGTTGCGTTGTTTAACGCGCACAAGGCCGAGCCGGGCGTTGATGTGACGGTCAGCTATATGCGCAAATTGAAGCGCGAAGCGCCTCCGGGCACGAAATGGGTTTATAAGACCGGTGAGACGAATTTAATCGGCGTGCTGGTCAGTTCTGCGACCAAGAAAAACCTGTCCGAATATTTATCCGAAAAAATCTGGCAGCCTTTTGGAATGCAGCAAAATGCGAGTTGGCTGCTGGGATCAACCGGCCATGAAATCAGCGGCTGCTGCATACAGGCGTCAACCCGCGACTTTGCCCGTTTCGGCCTGTTCATCCTGGGTGGCGGCACCACTGACGGTAAGACGGTATTGCCGGATGGCTGGATTGCCGCGGCAACGACGAAACAGGCTGATACCACCAGGCCCGGATATGGCTATGGCTATCAATGGTGGACCATGGATGATGGCAGCTATACAGCAAGAGGAATTTTCGGTCAGGGCATCTTCATCGATCCCAAGCGAAAACTAATTATCGCTTCGAATAGCAACTGGCCGAAGGCTAGTGATCTTCAAGGTGGCGATCAGGATGCGAAGCGCCTTGCGTTCTACAAGCAAGTACAGCTGGCGATTGATAACGAGGCGAAGGCCATAAAATAGTTGAAGAGAGTCGTGGACGGGCGACGCCTTACTGCGATCCTTTTATAGTCTGACATGGCTTGGTGACGGGGAAGCATACACGGATTTTTGCCTGGTGTAATGATGCCGGTGGATGAACCTGCTCATCCAGCATTCTGACCATGACGTCAGTGGTGCTGGCAGCGATCCCCTGCAGAGAGAATTCGCGTTAAAAGCCTCATTGGTTCATCATGGATTTCCACGCGAAGCCTCTGGAAATTATCGGTTGACATTCTGGGAATACTCCTTTATGCGTAGTCTTAACGATCTGGTTTAAGCGATGGCGTTTTCCGTGGATTGAGCTTAGCCGGCAGCGCGCCGGCGATCTGGATGTCACTGGGAGGTTGAAGATGAAGAAGAGCAAGCTGACTGTGGTTACTCATGATGAAAAGTTTTTGCGGCGACTTACGAATTGCCTTCAGGGAGAGAAAGATATCAGCCTTGTCAGTAAACTCATCATCAGAGATCTCAAGAGCGAGGTGAGACAGGCCATTGCCTTCGTGAAGCAAATGATCGAGCAGCAGCCGGATGTTCTTCTCCTCGATCAGATCATTTTGCGAGATGTGGCGGCACTGGATTTGGAAAGAATCCTCGGCTATCGGCATCAACTGCCGAACGTGAAGACCATCATCGTCGGCGAACGCTACAACGAGGAAAACGTTATGGCGATGATGCAGGGGGGTGTGCAGGGGTTCTTCAAAATCGCGCTCAGTGACGCACACCTTATCAAATGTATTCGTGTGGTAGCCCGGGGAGAGTTCTGGCTCGACGCTGAGCTAACCAAACGGATTTTCGAGGAAATCATCAAAGAGTTCAAAAATAAAAGTGATCGTCTTAAGCCTCTCACCCACCTGAGTACGGAAAAAATGGAAATGCTTTCCCCTCGGGAGATGGAGGTTCTGGCTCTGATCAGCCAAAGCATGACCAATGAAGAGATCGCCGAAAGGCTTTTCTTAAGCCCCAAGACCGTCAAGACCCATCTGCGCAATATCTTCTCGAAGAGCGGGATGCGCAATCGGGTCGAGGCTGCGCTTGTGTACACACGTCATACCCAGATATCGCATTAGTTTTTTTTGATGCCTGATTATTAACCCAGCGCATTTAAGTTCAAATCGTATTCGCCATTTTCTTTTTGAAGCAAAATTTTCAGCTCTAATAATTTAGCGATATCCCTTCTAGCTGTTCTTACACCTACATTTCTATATAAAGTATGATAAGGGGAAATATCGAATAGATTTTTTAAAGTGAATGGTTTGAGCATTTCTAATAGCATACTTGAAAGGTCATATTGCCGTTGTGTCAGTTTTCCTTGCTTTTTTAAAGAAGAGCAATAATCACGAAGCAATAACAATCGGATTCTAAGATATATATTACCCTTAATTTCATTTAATGATTCAATGACACCTTCCAGCATGAATTTGAGAAATGGCGTTACTTCATGATTCTGGTTTTTCAGCGAATGTGAAAAGGCTAAGTAATAATCATCAATTTTTCTGTAATAATAATTCGATAACATCGTAGGCACATATTTGATGCCCGACGTTCTCAACAACATTGCTTCAACGATTCTGATGGTTCTTCCATTACCGTTGCCAAAAGGATGGATCAATCCCAAGTGATAATGTGCCAATGCGGCTCGAATGAAACTATCTAATTCCATCACCTCTTTGCAATTTATCCATTTCACAAACTCTTTCATTAAATTCTCGATATCCGGCAAACATTTAGGAGGGGTGTATATGCCACCATGCGCACGGTCGCCAACTTTCACCACGTGATTCCTGTATTTGCCGGCCAGATTATCGGTATCATGAAGCCCGGTTGTAATAATACGATGAGACTTCCTGATAAAATCTTCGCTTAGTTTAGTTACGTCTTTCATTGGTTCAATTGTTTTAATATATTGATAGACCGCTTTCAGGTTTATAATGGCTTGCGTCGCTTCGTTATTTTTTTGTCCTTCATTCGTCTGTTTAATTATTTTACTTACATCTTCCTCTTTCAAGGGATTTCCTTCTATGGCGGCGGTACTAAAAATAGACCGGCGAATGAGGTCCTCTTCCAAATAAGTTGACCATTCTGGAAGGAGAGGCATCCCCGCTATTGCTGAATATAATTCCCTTGCTATCAAAAGAAGGCTATTGAGTTCAGAAACATCATATTTTGCGCTAAATAAAAAATTTCCGGATTTGAACGTCATAACTTTTTTTACGACATTATTGTCCATAACATTGTCACCTTTATAACATGATATTACGAGTACTTAGGATTAATTTGCAATAATTTTTGTCACGAGTATTAGCCATCAGATCTGAATCCATCTGCACAATACACATATCTATTCCGACGTATTTTGTCAACAAATATGTCACAATTTATTGATGTGATTACAATGACATATAAATATTTCCCCTTACGGTATGTCAACCGATATGTCACAAGATGGCCGGTGAAAAGCGGCAACACTGCTACAGGGGTTATCATCCAAATCTTGTGGACAGGGTTGATGTGCATCACAGGATAACTCTTTCGGATTGAAGCCGGGTGATCTCGTCCGCCGTGTAGCCAAGCCAATCCGAAAGCAGAACTCGATTGTGTTCACCTAAACCGGGGGCAGGGCGCCTGATCTGGCCCGGTGTGTTCGAAAAGTGATACGGGATGCCGGGTACGTCGATGCTGCCGAACTGAGCGTGGTCAACCGTCTGGAACATGCCCCGCTCCCGGAGATTATCATCCGCATTGACCTGATCAACGGAATAGGCAATCCCGCAGGGGATCTTGCGTGCCTCCAGTTTCCGGACGATTTCGGCCGATGGATGTCGGCTCGTCCACTCTTCGATGAGCTCGACCGCTGCGGCGTGATGATTGATCTGCGTGATCAGGTTGGAGAAGCGCGGATCGTTTACCAGCTCGGGATGAGCGGTGACCTCGGCAAGGTCGCGCCATTGGCGGGGGGTAATGGACACGATGGCCACCTTGCCGTCGGTGGTCTTGAAAAAGCCATAGAAGGGCATGCGATCTTTTGAATTGAGAACCTCGGCCGGTCGGCGGCCCAGGGTTCGGGCGGCGTCCTCCATGACGGGCGCCATGGCCTTGTCAATCATGGCCCGATAATTATTGAAATACAACACATCCTGCATGGAGATATCAACATATTGCCCCTCGCCGGTGCGCAGGCGATGGATGAGCGCCATGCAGGCCGCTGTCGCGGCATACCCGCCGCTGACCAAGTCGCCCCAGTAGTTGGCGGGCGGCATGAGGTTTTCGAGATCGTTCCAGAGCTGGCCGGCAGTGGCCTGGGCAATGATATCAAATGCGGCCCGTTCCGGATTGACACCCGTCGTTCCGAAGCCGGAGATGGCTACATAGATGATATCCGGTCTAACCCGCTTGAGGTCCTCATACCCGAGGTGGCTGTCTTCCAGAGTGCCGGGTATGAGGTTATGCACAAAGATATCCGCGCTCGCCGCCAGGCGGCGCATGATCTCCTGACCTTGCGGCTGCTTCCAGTCCAAAGCCATGCCATACTTGTTGCGATTGAAGACCGAGTAATTGCGCTCCGCCCCGGGTATCAGGCTGAAGATCAGTCGCAGGACATCACCCTGAGGCGGTTCGATCTTCACGACCTCGGCCCCCATGTCTGCCAGAATCTGCGTGCAGCGCGAGCCCGAGATGAATTGCGTGACATCAATGACCCTGATCTCGGCGAAGATGTCCATAATCGTTGATGCGTTATTCGATATCAAATTTCTGATTCAGGATTTTCTCGACGCACCGCAAGCCGGAGCGTGAGGCAAAATCCATTCCCACCCCTCTGCCGCGTACGGTATCGCCGGCAAAATACAGACCGTCGATACCCGGCGCCTTGTAATCCGGCCGGAAAATACCCACGCAGCGGGGACGTCTGGCTATCCCGTCTATTCCCGTAAAAGTCCCTTTGATGCCCCATTGCACACTTTCCCAGATGCCGGGGAAAAGCTCTTCCAGATCTTTTTTGTGCAGCGCGGCCTTCTCTTCCATCAGTTCACGGTTCTTGGTGTCCAGTTCACAGGGACACCCCCCGATAAACAGATGGGTGCCCGGAGGCGCAATGGATGGATCGATATTCGTGATTGGGAGATATTGCAGCGGCAGGCCCATGCGTTTCAGCTTATACACGGCGTGGTGGCAGAGGCTGTCTGTTGCCGGTTTGTCCATGGCCAGGATTGCCCAGCCGACGGCCGATGTCGTGTTTCCGGTGAATCCTTTGACCATCTTCACAAAGAAATCAGGAAAATGTTCAGTGGCAGCGATTTTAAACAGATCCCAGATCATCCCTGTGTAAATGACGACGGGTGCTTCAATCAGCTCCTGCTCGGCCAGCATATAGTCTGACATGAAAAATTTCGAATCTTTTTTGATATCAATCAGAACACCGGCTGTTTTCCCGTCGTGGATGGCAATCTGGCCCACGCTGGTATTCAACCGAATTTCACCGCCTTTTGAACGGATGTAGTCAGCGGTTGCCTCCCACATCCTGGTATAACCGCCCTCCGGGACTCCCGCAAACTTTCCCGTCTTTAATACGCGTCCGGTGGAGAAAATCACCTCCGAGGCCGCCATGTCGTTGGCATCAGGAAGGGTTGTGATGACCATGGCCATGCCGCGCATGAAATCAAGGACATTATCTTTTGATGTGCGTGTTCTTAACCAATCCTCGATGGACAAGTCGTCACACTGCACCAGGTCATCTTCGGACATGGCCATCATCTCGGCGGCTATCGTGCCGAATTCCGGGTCGGCCAGCGGCGCGAGCTCCATCATGTCCTTCCATGCGCCATCCGTGAAAACGCGAAGTCCGGGTATTTGTTTCCAGCCGACAGGGATTCCCAGTTTTCTTAAAGTCTGGCCCAGCACGCCGTCATCGGAGGTGATCATGAGGTGCATCCCGTAATCAAACGTGATGCCGCGATACTGAAACCCGCAGGCCCGGCCACCCAGACGATCCATTTTATCGAGCATGAGCACTCGCTTTCCCGTACTCGCAAGCAAAGCACCGGCAACCATTCCTGATGGGCCACACCCGATAATGATGACATCAAATTTCTCTCCCATGGTCTCATCCTCCTTGTTCGATTAATTTTTTGAAATCAGCAGAATCCCTTATCGGATCAAAATCCTTTTCAGTTCTTGCGTCATTTCTAAGGGCAGGTTTCATGGAAATCGCTTTATCTAAATCTTCAACAGCATTTTTAATATTTTTGAGCTTGGAATAGGCGCAAGCCCGATTATAATAAGCTGAAGCATCTTGGGGATTGAGTTCAATGGCTTTATTCAAATCAATAATCGCTTCCGAATATTTTCCCAGAAAAATGTAAGCAGCCCCGCGGTTGCCATACGCGCCGGCATCCTTTGGATTCAATTCAATTGTTTTGCTGAAATCAAGGATGGCTTCCTGGTATTGTCCAAGAAGACCATACGAACGGCCCCGGCTGTAATACGCCGAGTCATTTTTTGGATTCAGTTCAATGGCTTTGTTGAAATCAGCAATCGCGTCAGAATATCTTTCCAGGTAATGATAAGAAACCCCGCGGCTGAAATACGCCGAGTCAAGATTGGGATTGAGCGCAAGAGCTGCATAGAAATCGCTAATCGCCTCCGTATCTTTTCCAAGAAAGCCATACGCGCGGCCGCGGTTATAATACGCTAAATGATTTTTGGGATTGAGCTCGAGAGATTTAGTGAAATCGGCAATCGCTTCATTATATTCTCCAAGCATACTGTAAAAAAAACCGCGGCTGTAATACGCCAGATGATTTTTTGCGTTGAGCTCAAGGGCTTTATTGAAATCAGAAACTGCGTTATGGTATTTTCCAAGAAAGCCGTAAGCAAGTCCGCGGCTGTAATACGCCAGATCATTTTTCGAATTGAATTCAATGGCCTTGCTAAAATCAACCACAGCTTCACTGTATTTTTCTATATTGTTATAAACAAGACCACGGCTGTTATACGCCAGGTCATTTTTGGGATTCAGTTCAACCGCTTTATTGAAATCCATGATCGCTTCATTGTATCTTCCCAGGTACATATAGGCGCGACCCCGGTTGTAATAAGCTTTATCTTCCTTTTGATTTAATTGGATGGCCCTGTTCATATCAAAAATAACTTCAGGATATTTTTCAAGATTGCCATAGGCATTGCCGCGAGCGATATGCGCCAGGGAATTGTTGGGATTGAGCTGAATGGCTTGATTGAAATCGGCAATCGCTTCCGAATATTTCCCCAGGTCATAATAGGCAAGCCCGCGATTGTAATAAGCCAGGGAATCTTTGGGATTTCGTTTGATTGCCTGATCATAATCAAGAATAGCTGCCTGGGAATCTGTACGGGCAGGAGGGGTAGCCTTTTTGACGGATGTTTTTGTTGCGGCGGACGCTGTAGGTGGAATCAAAAGGAAAAGTAAACAAGAAATCAAGATAAAGCGTGTGAGGATCAATTTCATCAATGGGAGCCCCTTCCGGTAATTTTTGATTTTTTTATACGAGAACCATCAGTGTAAGGCAAGCGATCAAACGCCAAAACTAAACCCTCTCGAAGATGGTTGCCGGAGCCTGGCCGCCGCCCGTGCAGAGGGTCACCAGTGCGTATTTGGCCTTCCGCCGCTGCAGCTCATGGATTGCCGTGACACTGAGGCGGCACCCGCTGTTGCCCACCGGGTGTCCCAGCGCCATGGCGCCGCCGTTGACATTGAGTTTCGCCATGTCGGCCTGGAGCTCTTTCGCCCAGGCCAGCGGAATCGGCGCAAAGGCCTCGTTCACTTCGAAGAGATCGATGTCGTCCATTTTAAGGCCCGCCATCTTGAGCACTTTCGGCGTCGCAGTCATCGGGCCGGTGAGCATGAGCTTGGGGTCGGAGCCCACCACCGCATTGGCCGCGATGCGAACCAGCGGCGTCAACCCCAGTTCTTGCACTTTTTTCCCGCTCATGAGCAGCACCGCGGAAGCGCCGTCCGTCACCGTGCTGGAAAGTCCGGCGGTCATCCAGTCGGTGCCCGGCAGCACCTTGAGGCTTTCCAGGACTTCCCGCGTAACGCCTGCACGCATCGGCTCATCGGTATCGCAAAGGATTTTATGGCCATCCTTGTCCAGGCCCTGCACCGGCAGAATCTCCTTTTTGAAATAGCCTTCTTGCGTGGCCTTTAAGGCTTTTGCGTGACTCGCAATGGCAAAATCCTGGCACGCTTCCTTGGTTATTCCCCACTGATTGGCTATGGCCTGGGCGGCAGTCATCTGGTCCGGGATGCCGTAGCGCTCCATGTACGATTGCGTGATGGGATGCCCCGCATTCTGTCCGTTGGCGAGCGTGCAGTTCATGTCGGAGGCAATGCCATACTTGGACATGAGCTCGCAGCCACTGGCAATGACCGTGTCCATCATTCCCGCGGCGATCATTCCCGCGCCCAGCTGGATCGCGGAGAGGCTGCTGCCGCACTGGCGATTCACACTGATGCCTCCCAGCGTCACCGGAAGACGGGACGACAGCACCCCCGTCCGCGCCAGATTGAATCCCTGTTCGCCAATCTGATAAACGCATCCGGTGATCACATCATCCACCAGGGCTGCGTCCAGATGGACGCGTTCGACAACCTCGTTGAGTACAAGGGCAAGCAGTTCCGGGGCGACATATTCGCGGTAATACCCTCTTTGCTTGCCAACCGGCGTTCTGACGGCACTGACGATAAAGACATCTTGCATCCGACACCTCCTCTTTCATGAAGTGAATTGCTGATGTTCTAACTAAAATAACTATTGCTTGCTGGAAATTTTCTATGGTGCTGATTATGGCCAATATTTTACAAAGGCAAAATCATCGGCCATAATCTTTTTGTCAGACTGGATACCAAGGGCAGCGGCAACGTCAAGCCCACTCTCATAGATGTGATTACCATGCCGCCCTGGTGAAAGTCAGGAAGAGACTGGAACTGTCCTCCTGATTTCAAGGGTGCGAAAGAATCGCTATACAATTCAAACGTTCAAATTAACGTCCAGTAGTATAGATTAACCCAATAACTATATTCCTTTCTTGTCAGGTTGCCGCTTGTTGGATCGTATGTATAAATCATAGTATCGTCAATGGTTGTGTTATTATCGTAATCATATTCTTCTGTCGTCAGGTTGCCGCTTGTTGTGTCGTATGTGTAGTAATATACAGAGTCTATATTGCCGTCATTGTTAGAATCAATTTCCGTTTTCGTCTTTTTGCCAGCATCGTAAGTGTAATTCTCAATATAGTCATAAAATCCGTTATTATCACTGTCATAGGCAACTTGAATCAAGTTGCCGCCATCGTATGTGTAGTCGTAAACTGCGTCCGGCGTACCATCTAAATTATTATCATGTTCTTCTGTCAAGACGTTACCGTCTGAATTGTATGTGTAGTTGATGACAGAGTCGATCGTACCGTCATTATAAAGATCAAATTCCGTTTTCGTTATCTTGTCGTTTGTGTCGTATGTATAGTAGTAAACATAGTCGATGATGCCGTTATTATTCGTATCATATTCCACTTTTGTATTGTTGTAGTTGGCATCGTACCCGTATATGACAGCAGAGTCTATCTTGCCGTTATTATCCGAATCAATTTGATCTTTCGCCCTGCGGCCGTCTGTATAGTACGAGTAGTAGTAGATGGTATCCGGCGTTCCATTCTTATCAGAATCATATTCTCTTTTTGTCAAAACATAATCGTTAATCTTAACCGTGTAATTCGCTGAGGAACCTGCGTTTGTTACCGTATAAACCACCGGTTTGGTAAAGTTGTTGGGTGTCACCCCGCTTGTTTGAGGGGTTGAACCCACTGTGACGGTGGCACCGGCTGCTGTGGTAAATGTCGCTACCAGCGCCGTGACATCTGTGCCGGATGTCATCCTTACTGATATCTTTTTTTCGGTTTCGTTGATTGTTCCGGCAACGCCGTTCAGAGAAAATGCCGTGAAGGCTCTTAGCTTTGGTGTCGTTGTTGCAGTTACCGTTACCGTATAGATTACTGATGAACCATCTTCCGCCGTTACCGTGTAATCCACGGGACTGCTAAAGTCATTGGACGTCGCTTCGCTGATCTGATCGGTTGATCCTACCTGGACACTGGCGCCGGTTGTCCTGAACATCGCCACCAGAGATGTCACATCTGTTCCATAGGGCATCGTTACTGATATTGTTTTGGGGGAAGCTGTTTCATCGATCGTCCCGACAACGCCGGACAGATAAAATGCCGTAATGGCTTTTGATGTTGATGGCGGCGACTTTGAGTCATCACCGCCGCCGCAGCCTGCCATAACCATAAGCAACACAGCCGCCAGTAACATATATATCTTTTTCATGGACATCTCCCTTTGCAATTCATGCAGGATTACAAATGCCATCCGTCTCATCTGTTGTTAAAAGTATAGACCGCAAAATATGAGATGTCAATATTTCTTGGGTCTTGAATTGTGTTTATCACGACTCAAAGTCCTTTACCCCACGGGGGTTCAAGCCATGTTGATGGTGTGGATTTTCAGGAGAAACTCCTTGAATTGCTCCTTTGTCGTCTCTTTGATGGATTCGAGTCGGACAATCACGGCCTTGTTATAGAAGGTATATCCATCTTCGATTATTTCAGGATCATTATCATCATCAATGAAATGCGCCATAAACTTCATGGCAAATTCTCTTGCCTCTTTTTCGTTTTTTGCCGTTACTAAATAATGGTGATATTCCAGATCTTCCTCTTGTGTTTCGCTAATTTTGACCCTGTAGTCAGGCATAGTCTCTATCTCCAATCATGAACACGGTTTGCTACCGTAAATTTTCGATGTGTTCCCCGAGGGCAACCGATGCGGTTTCATATCATTTTTATCCAGGGACGGCAAGAAAGGGATGGATTACACTAACTGAATATTTAATCGTTTGCCGAGAGACAGTGCTGCCTTATCTAATGTTTTTAGAGAAACAGATGAATTTTGGGGATCCAATAATCTATCAAGTGCGGATCGGCTTGTTCCCATTCTTCTGGACATCTCTATCTTTGATATTTTTTTGCTGACCATAAGTTGTGATATTTGGCTCGCAACGATCTCTTTAATAGCGGCTGCTTCAACTTCCGCCAGAATTCCCTCATCCTGAAGAAAATCATCAAAATTGCTACCGATATTTTTGTGTTTCATCATTTACCCCTTTTTGAACAAAGACTTTCTTTGTTTTGCTAATTCTAAATCTTTTTTTAAAGTCTTCTGAGATTTCTTAACAAAGCCATGTAACAAAATTATTTCGTTATTGTGGAATGTAAATAGTACTCGTGCCAATTTATTTTCTAAATTAGTCATCACCTCCCATAAACCGCCGCCCATAGATTTTACTAAAGGCATCCCTATTGGCCAGCACATTTGTATAATTTTAATGTCTCTGCCAACAACTTTCCTTTCTTCGGCAGTTAAATCTTCAAGCAGCCAATCTCTGACAGGTTCGCTTCCGGATTCTGTCTTGAAAAATTTGACGGATAACAGAGCATTAATTTTCACGGTTTCCAAATGTACCAATCCTGGTACATTGTCAAGTAAATTTTTCAATGCACATTTGTGCAGCGTGGCGATTACGACTTTCTTCCTATCATACGCAAACCAACATTCCGGCTTTCAATTGGTCCAAAAAGCCATTTACTAGATGCGTCTAGTAAAAATACTAGACTGGTCTAGTGAAAGGGGGTTTTTTGTTGCTGGTTGTACCTAAAAAATCATAATGATAACAATTTGAAATCTTTAGATTTAATCTAAAAAGTTATATTTTGCTTAATATATGTTACAAAAATATCAAAAAATTGGTTATGATTTGTTACAAAAATGCCTTAAATTTTATCATCACAAGAAGGGAAAATGCATATGAACATTGATGAAAAATACAAAAAAGTCGGCGAAGTCATCAGCACAGCCGGAGGAACACCGCTTCCGGTTAATGACACCCTGATTAAACTTTTGAAATTTTTTATTCGAGAAGACGAGCTCGATTTTGTTGCTGCTTTCAAGGATAAAAAATCCCAGACCATGGAACAGCTCAAATTATCAAGTGGATTATCGGAAGAAGAAATAAATAAAAAAGTAAAGGATCTGGCGGGCAGGGGGGTTATCTTCAATCAGCCCAACAGCAAGGGTCTGATGGTTTTTCGATTGCTGCCGTTGTTTAACGTCGGAACTTTCGAATACAATTTCATGGGCAAGTTGGAGAGAAATGAGAGAAGCAAGGAAATCTCTGCATTATTCACGAAACTCTTCGCGGAACTGAACAGCATGGTTCAAGATAATTATGATGCGATTATTCCCATGCTCATGACCGCTCCGGCCGTTGACAGAACCGTGCCGGTTTTTGAAAACAAGCCGAAGAATGAACCGGTAAAAATTATCATCAATCAGGAACTGGAATCAGCGGTGGATCGCATTGTTCCTTTTAAAAGAGTTGAAGAACTCATTCAAAAGTTTGATGAGATTGCGCTGGGCCATTGCTTCTGCCGTCATCATATGGATTTGGAAGGAACGCCGTGCAAGCAGACGGATGAAAGGGAGACCTGTTTCACCTTTGGAAAATCGGCAAGATTTACCTCGGAGCAGGGTTTTTCGAGAATGATTGGTAAAGACGAAGCGCTGAAGATTTTAAAGCAGGCGGAGGAAGCGGGGCTGGTCCATAAGGCCTACCATCCCAATTTCGATACCAGCAAGGATGAAACAAGCATCTGCAACTGCTGTCGGTGCTGCTGCGCCAACGGCGTCGATCACATGATTGCGCCCATCGCCAACGTGACCAATTTTCTATCCGTGGTCAACAACGATCTCTGCATCGGGTGCGGGAAGTGCGAGCAGGTATGCCATACCTACGCCGCTTATGTAAACGACGACAAGAAGGCCCGCCGGAAAGAAGAGCGCTGCATCGGCTGCGGGGTGTGCGCACATTTCTGTCCCCAAAATGCGATATCCATGGTGAAAGGTGAAGAAAGAATCGTGCGGATTCCGCCGCCCCATGGTGGTAAAGCGAAAAAAAGTGATGGATTACACCCCTGACATTTTCCCGGATGTATCTCGTGAGAATACCGGGCTTGTCGCGTGAAAGGGGGTTTTTTATTGCCAGTTGTTCTTAAAAAATTGCATAATTGATAACCAATTAAAATATTTGCATTTAATATAAAAATGTTATATTTTACCTAGTAAACGTTACAAAAATATCGAAAAATTGGTTATGTTTTATTACAAAAATTCCTTATAAATGGTTAGGATTTGTGACTTGTTTAGCCGAAACATAGAAAAATTGTTGATCGAATGGAAAAAAAAGAAGGGAAGGAAACCTCTTGTTATTCGAGGCGCTCGCCAGGTTGGAAAGACTGCTGCTGTTCATCAATTTGGAAGCACAGCGTTTGCTTCGTATATTTACA